>Ga0105356_10000423_pt1 | contig 39929 bp, 29 predicted proteins | sample GOMGulsemesocosm_3_FD_83502 | JGI IMG/M metagenome (GOLD analysis project Ga0105356, IMG submission 83502) | Methane-oxidizing microbial communities from mesocosms in the Gulf of Mexico - GOM9D Gulf of Mexico | ecosystem: Environmental > Aquatic > Marine > Cold seeps | place: Gulf of Mexico...
AATTAAAAACAAACTGGTAGGTACTAGTAGGTTATTGAATGACATTTGACATAATTTAGCCCCGAACTAAATATTTACAACTTTTAAAAACGGGTTGTAATGAAATCAAAAAGGCCTTATTAAGGCATGTACTAATTAATATTTAATTAATATGAAAACAAAACAATCAAAAAAACAACAGTACTCATTTAAAGTGCTGTTTTTAGTGCTGCTGATGTTTGTTTCGTTTGGATTTGCAAATAATTCAAATGCTCAAAGTAAAGTAGTAAGTGGAAATGTTTCAGATTCTAGTGGGATGTCGCTTCCAGGAGCAACAATTACTATTAAAGGAGATGAAACAAAAGGAACACAAACAGATTTTGATGGAAATTACTCTATTGAAGTACCAGATGCACAAACAACATTAGTATTTCGCTATTTGGGTTTTGTGACTCAGGAAATTGTAGTAGGAAATCAGACAGTTATTAATGTGTTACTTCAGGAGGATGCTGAGAGTTTGAGTGAAATTGTCCTAGTAGGATATGGAACACAACGGAAAGCTGAGGTTACTGCAGCAATCACTTCTGTAGATGTAGCTAAACTTCAAAAAATTCCAACTGCCGATATTGCAACATCCTTACAAGGTCAGGTTGCAGGAGTGAATGTAGCAGTTGCTTCAGGAGCACCAGGAAGTGATCCAGTAATTAGAATTAGGGGGTTAGGAACCATTGGTAATAATAATCCTTTATATGTGATTGATGGAATCCCGGGGGATTTATCTTATGTTAATCCTGCTGATATTGCTAATATTAGTATCTTAAAAGATGCTTCTGCAGCGACAATTTATGGTTCTAGAGCTTCTAATGGTGTTGTTATTATAACGACCAAAAGAGGAAAGACAGGAGCGCCTAAAGTAAATGTTAGCTCTTATATGAGTACACATTCCTTAAGTGATAATGTGGATGTTGCTAATAGAAATCAGCATGATCAGATAAAATTAGAAGCTTATGGTAATGCTGGAATTACACCAGCACCATATTTAACAGGAGGCGGACAAAATGCAGACTCTGATTGGGTGGGTGCTTATTTGGATAATGCATTCGAACAGAAACACGATATTGCTATTTCTGGAGGATCAGAAGATATGAATTATAACTTTTCTGCAGGGTATTTTAAAAACTCAGGAACCGTAATTAACACGGGGTTTGATAGACTTAACACGCGTTTAAATATGGATTTTAAACTGCTTAATGATAAGTTGAAAATATCTCCAGGTTTAAGTTATACAAGAGAAAATACACGAGGTATTTTTGAGCCAATTGGAGGCGGAAATGCCAGTTTTTCACCCTTCTTAAATATTTATTCACAGTTACCGCATAAAGCCATTTATGATGCTAATTCAGTAAATGGATTTGCAAGCCCTACTGATGGACTAGGATCTGGTAACCCTGTAGGTGAAGCTGAATTAACTGATCGATTAGATCAAGATGATTATATGCAATTTAATGTTGCTGCTACTTTAGAAATTACAGAAGGATTAACATATCAATTTCAATATGGTGCGAATGTAGAGAATACACATTTTTCATATTTTCTACCAACCTATAGTTTTGGTCCACAGGCAACAAATGAAAACCCATATTTATCAGAATCTAGATCAAGAACAACAGACTGGACATTAAATAATACTTTAAATTATCGAAAAACTTTCGGTAATCATGATATAGACGTGTTATTAGGGGTTTCAAGAGAAAAAAGTCAATATAGATCTGTAGGAGGGTCTAATAATTCATTGGCATCTGATCAATTACAAGCATTAAGTGCTGGGATTGGAGATGAGTCTGCCTTTGGATTTAATTCAACAAATACTTTACAATCTTATTTTGGTAGATTGAGTTATGACTATGATAATAAATACTATGTGCAAACTAGTGTAAGACGAGATGGATCATCTCGTTTTGGAGCAGACAATAAATATGGAACATTTTACTCGGTATCTTTAGGATGGGCGGTACATAATGAAGATTTCTTTGAGTCTGATTTATTTAGTCAGTTAAAACCAAGATTCAGTCATGGAACATTAGGAAACCAACTCATTGGAGAGCATTTGTTTTTAGCTAGAATAGGTTCAGGAGGACAACAACTAAACTATCCATTTGGTGAAGGTGTTAGTCAAAATGTTTTGGTTGGTGCAATTGCCAATTCCTTGCCTACACCTGATATTCAGTGGGAGGAAACTGCGACTACCAATTTTGGTGTAGATTTAGGGATTTTGGATAACCGTATTACAGCAACCTTCGATTATTTTACTTCAAAAACAACAGATATGTTAGTATCTGTGCCAATTCCTGCTAGTTCCGGAATTACATCATTCCCATTAACTAATGGAGGTAATTTAGAAAATAAAGGATGGGGATTATCGACGACATATAGTAGTAATCAAGATAAAGCATTTACGTTTGATATCTCAGCAAACATCAGTAGTTCAAAAAATAAAGTAACTAAATTAGGTATTGCTAATGAGTCATTTACCGATGGATTTATTGAATATAATAACTTCCCAACAACACGAACTGAGGTTGGTGGTGAAATAGGTCGATTTTATTTATTTGAAGCCGACGGTATTTTTCAAAGTCAAGCAGAAGTTGATGCACATGGAATTCAGCCAAATGCCGCGCCTGGAGATATCCGTTTTAAAGATATCAATGGAGATGGAGCTTTAGGTGACGATGATAAACGTTTTATGGGTAGTGGTCTTCCTGAATTTGAATATGGATTGACATTCAATGCTAAATATAAAAACTTTGATGCAAGTCTGTTTTTTCAAGGTACACAAGGGAATGAGATTTACAATGGTGTTAAAATGTGGTTGTATAGAACGGATAGAACAAATATGTCTGCTGATTTATTAAACGCATGGACACCACAAAACACTGGAAGTGGTATTCCAAGAAATGTATTTGGAGATCCAAATAATAATATTCGTCCTTCAAGTTATTTCTTAGAAGATGGATCGTATTTCAGATTAAAGAATATTCAAATAGGATATACATTGCCAGAAGCCATAGCGTCTAAAATGTCATTATCTAGTGCAAGATTTTATATCACAGCAAATAATTTGTTTACAATTACTGATTACTCAGGATTTGATCCAGGACTTGGAAATGGAGGCACATTCACAAGAGGTGTAGATAGAGGATTTTATCCATTAACTAAATCGTTCATTCTAGGTGTAAACCTATCAATGTAACATTGAAAATTAATTTTAAAAACAGAGAAATGAAAAAAATTAGATATATAATTATAGCTGTACTTCTCGTTGGATTTGTAAATTCATGTAGTGATGATTTTATAGAGGTAGCAAATAAGGAAGTTTTAACCGAATCAAGTTTTTGGCAAACAGAAGATCATGCCATGCAAGCATTAACAGCAACTTATGCAGCCATGCAAAGTGCCAGTGGAAGTAAGTGGGCTTTTTTCGAAGAAATGTACACATCTATGGCTTATAGAGCAGACGATGTGGAGAATAATACTGGAGAATCTTATGGTCGTGCATTAGCTAGTTTTACAAATACTACTGAAGAAAGTGGACCATATAATATTTGGCAAGCAAGTTATGCGGGTATTGGTCGCGCAAATCAAATACTACAGCAAGTACCAAATATGGAAGCATTGACTGATGAAGACAAAAAAGGGATAGTTGCAGAAGCTAAATTTTTAAGAGCATACTATTATTTTTGGTTAGTAACAGGATTTGAGAATGTGCCATTAGTAACTACTTTTAGTGGTGATTTAGAAGATTTGTTTCCTAGTCAAGTAGGTTCAGTAGATGTATGGGCACAAATTGAAGCCGATCTTTCGGAAGCTGAAGGGGATTTACTATTGAGCTACTCGGAAGAATGGAAAGGAAGAGCCACAAAAGGTGCTGCAAAGTCCTTATTAGGAAAAGTGTATTTATTCCAAGAAAAATGGGCGTCAGCCGAATCTAAGTTTGCTGAAGTTACAGGGTTGGGATATTCATTATTACCTAATTATGCCGATAACTTTAATGGAAGCTCAGAAAATGGAAACGAGAGTATATTCGAAATTCAATTTTCAGGAGATCGTTCAAACGGAAATGATGAACGTCAAGTATTCAACTTTCAAGTGTCACCTTATGCCTTTGGAGGATGGGAGTTATTTTACCCTTCACAATGGTTGGTTGATGAGATGAAAACAGATGTAGATGCTTCAGGAGATCCTAGTGAGCGCGTATATGAAAGTATTTTCTTTGATGATGCAGGATCTGAAATGTATAATATGGATGCTGGAGAAGATCAAATGTACAGTGATGTGTCGGGAGATTTAAATCATCCCAAATATTTCAAGAAGTATTCTGATAATGCAGATGAAAGTTTTTATAATGGAACAAACCTATCGGTAATTCGTTATGCAGATGTATTATTAATGTATGCTGAAGCATTAAATGAAAACGGGAAAACGACCCAAGCGATTGATCAAATCAATATTGTTAGAAATAGAGGGGGTGCAGTTGATTTAGCAAGTATGTCACAGAGTGAATTAAGAACTCAAATTAGACATCACGAACGTCCTGTAGAATTAGCAATGGAATTTGGTATTCGCTGGTTTGATTTGTATAGATGGCAACGTGGTAGTACAGCTACAGAATCCATCAAAACAACATTAGGAAATCACAGTAAACCATTTGCTGATAATTTTCAAGATAAGCACATTGTGTTTCCAATTCCATTACAAGAAATAAATATAAATGCTAACCTTAATCAAAATACAGGTTGGTAGAAAAAAATAAGTAGTTTTTTGATTAGTTTTTTAATAGCAAAACACCTGAAGAATCTTAATTATCTTTAGGTGTTTTCTTTTTTTTGTTTAATTATACTTAAGTTTAATCATGGGGAAGTACTTTCAATATACACAATTATTCATTTTCTCAATTGGGATTTTTGTCTTGTCATGTAAAGAAGATATTGGATCGAAACAAATTATTGATAATTCAAGTTATGAAACCCTCTTTACAAAGGTTGATTCTAAAGAATCGGGAATAGGGTTTATTAATGAAATTCCTGAAAATAGTGCCATGAATAGTATGGTCTATGAATATTTTTACAATGGAGGAGGTGTTGCTATTGGAGATATTAACAATGATAACTTAGTAGATGTGTATTTTACATCCAATTTAAAGTCTAATAAACTATATCTCAATAAAGGTGATTTTAAATTTGAGGATATTACGGAGTCAGCTATGGTAAAAGGTTCATTTGGGTGGACAACCGGTGTAACTATGATTGATATTAATGCGGATGGATGGTTAGATATTTATGTCTGTAAATCGGGTAAAGGAAAAGCTAAGAACAGGGAAAATGAATTGTTTATTAATAATAGAAATGGAAGTTTTACTGAGCAAGCAAAACAATATGGTCTGAATTTTTCAGGTTATAGTACACAAGCAGCTTTTTTTGATTATGATAAAGACGGCGATTTAGATATGTATCTATTAAATCATAATGTAACACCTATAAATACCAATAATCCAGAAGAATTTAAGCATCAGGTTAACGAGCTCGTTGGAGATAAATTTTTTAGAAATGACAATGGAAAATTTGTTGATATTTCAGTAAAAGCAGGGTTAATAAGAAACGCTTTAGGCTTTGGTTTAGGGGTTTCAATAGGCGATTTAAACCAAGATGGCTGGCCGGATATTTATGTAGCTAATGATTATATAGAACAAGATTATTTGTACTACAATAATACGGATGGCACCTTTACGGAAGCTTTAAAAACATCGCTTAAGCATATTTCTAATTTTTCTATGGGAACTGAAATTGCAGATTTTAATAACGATGGATTACTAGATATTATGTCTTTAGATATGGTGGCAGAAGATAATTATAGTATTAAAACCAGTATGAGTGCAATGAGTCCTGAGGCTTTTAATCACGCCGTAAATAATGGTTTTCACTACCAATACATGTATAATGCCATGCAGCTAAATAATGGAGGTGAGAAATTTAGTGAAATAGCACAGTTGTCTGGAATTTCCAGTACAGATTGGAGTTGGAGTCCACTTTTTGCCGACTTTGACAACGATGGCTTGAAAGATTTATTTATTAGTAATGGTTTAAAACGAGATTTTAGAAATAACGATTTTAGAAATCGAAAACTGAAACGTTTAGAACAAGCTCAAAAGAATGGTGAGAAAATGTCGAAAGTTGTTGAAGAATTAGTGTTTAGTACTCCTCAAAGAAAAACGATAAATTATGTGTTCAAAAACAATGGTGATTTAACTTTTACAAAATCTTCTAAAGATTGGGGAATAACAGATCCAACATTTTCAAATGGAGTTGCATATGCCGATCTTGACAATGATGGTGATTTGGATTTAGTGATTAACAATATTGATGAGGAAGCATCTATCTTAAAGAATAATACAAATAAAAATTATATTCAATTTAAGTTTAAAGGTAATAAAGAAAACTCCTTTGGTATTGGTACAAGGGTAGAATTACAAACAAGACATAGTAAGCAGGTCGTAGAAAATTATCCTACACGAGGTTATCAATCATCTGTCGAACCATTAATTCATATTGGACTCGGAGATATAAAAATAGTGGATAAAGCTATTATTACATGGCCAGATGGAAAAGTGCAGGTTTTAGAAAGTATTTCTGTGAATGAACGCTTGGTTATTGATTATAAAGATGCAGTTTCTGAAGTTTTTAAAGATGTAAGTTCAAAGCCAACAATGTTTAAAAATATTACAGAGGAGTATGATCTTTCCCATAAACATATTGAAAATGTATATGACGATTTTAAAATAGAAAGTCTATTGCCACATAAAATGTCACAGTTTGGTCCGGCCCTTGCCGTTGGTGATGTAAACGATGACGGCTTGGATGATTTTTATATTGGAGGAGCAAAGGATTATCCTGCATCCATGTATATTCAAAATATAAATGGTGGATTTTTGAGATCTAATCTAAATACATGGAATTTGGACATGGGTTTTGAAGATGTAGATGCACAGTTTTTTGATGCGGATAATGATGGTGATCTTGATTTGTACGTGGTAAGTGGAGGAAATGAATGGCCGGTAAATCATAACAAATACCAAGATCGATTATATATAAATAACAATGGGAAGTTTTATAAATCGGAATCTAAATTGCCTCAAATTGGATCTAGCGGAAGTTGTGTAAAACAATTTGATTTTGATAATGATGGTGATTTGGATCTATTTGTAGGAAGTCGCCTTTTGCCTCAGCAATATCCACATCCTGGACGAAGTTATTTGTTAGAAAATAACAATGGAATATTTAAAGATGTAACCGAATCTAAAGCGCCACAACTTATTAATTTGGGTTTAACAACAGATGCTGTCTGGATGGATATTGATAATGACGATATAGCAGAACTTATTGTCGTAGGAGAATGGATGCCAATTACCATTTTAAAAATAAATAAATCAGTTTTTGAAATAACAGACATGGGATTGCAAGATACTAATGGCTGGTGGAATAGTGTTGAAGCAGCAGATATGGATAATGATGGTGATATAGATTTCCTAGTTGGTAACTTGGGGCTAAATTATAAATATAAGGCTTCGATAACTGAGCCGTTTGAAGTCTATGCTAACGATTTTGACGATAATGGAACCAATGATATTGTGTTGGGATATTATAATCAAGGGGACTTATTTCCACTTCGTGGACGAGAGTGTTCCTCTGGACAAATGCCATTTATTAAACAGAAATTCCCAACATACGATAGTTTTGGAGCTGCAGATCTTAGCCAAGTTTATGGTAAAGAAAAATTAGAAGGAGCACTACATTTAAATGCTAAAACATTTTCTTCTGTGTACCTGGAAAATATTGGAAATGGAAAATTTAATAGTATTGAATTACCTAAACAAGCGCAGTTGTCATCTATAAACGATATTATTATTGACGATTTCGATGCTGATTTTCAGAAGGATATTCTCATTGCTGGTAACTTTTATGCCTCTGAAGTAGAGACTCCACGAAATGATGCCAGTATTGGTTTGGTTCTAAAAAATATTGGGAATGATAATTTAATCGCTTTAACATCAGAAGATAGTGGAATATCTATAGATGGTGATGTGAAAAAATTGAAGGTTATTTCAATTGGCAAAGATCAAACTAAGGCAATATTAGTAGCGAAAAACAATGATTTATTAGAGTTGATAATTACAAATAATGAATGATTCTACCTTAAAATAAACCCCTCTTTCATAGGGTCTTCTGGGTCAATTACAAAAGTTTGCATGCCTGTAATATAGGCAGTGCCTTCAACTTGAGGAATAACTGCTTTGAAAGGGCCGTAATTTTCTTCGGAAACCAATGAGCCCTTAAAAACTGAACCTGTAATACTTTCAATGGTCATGCTATCTCCATAGTCGATTTCTTTTCTCTCTTTGTGAATCGCCATTCTTCCTGAAACACCCGATCCTGTTGGACAACGATCAACTTCTCCTTCGGCAAAAATGCAAACATTGCGGCTATCAATTCCTGAAACTTGCTTATTGTTATCTATAAAAATAGTGCCATAAAGAAAACTTAAGTCGTCTTCAAATGGATGAGATATTTCTTTATCTGCTTGCATTACGGCATGTTTAATGTCCATGCCTTTATTAATTAAAGTTCTATAAGAATCTGTGCTTAAATCAAAAGCAAATTTATTTTTAGCCATATCAACATAGGCATAAAACGCGCCCCCATAAGCAAGATCGTAAGTGACTTTACCTAGACCTTCTACGTCAACAACTCTATCTAATCCTACTACAAAACTCGGCACACAGTGAAACCGTACTCCAGCCACCTTTCCATTTATCACATTGGTATAAGACGTAATGCGACCACAAGGGGCGTCAATTTTAATGATATTATCACCTTCTTTAACATCGATCCAATGCATTTCTACGGCCAAAGTAGAAATTGCTATAATGGCATGGCCACACATTGTTGAATAGCCTTCGTTATGTAAAAAGAGGATGCCAAAATCACCTTCGTCATCATTTGGAGGTACTAAAATACAGCCATACATGTCTGCATGTCCACGGGGTTCAAACATCAGAGCGGTTCGTAAATAATCGTAGTTGTCTTTGCAATATCTTCGATATTCCAAAACTGAATGTCCTTTTAATTCTGGAAAACCATCTACAATTACACGTAATGGTTCACCTCCAGTATGCATGTCAATTGTTTTGAGTTGCAACCAATCTTTAGTGGGTGTGTATGTCGTTTTGGTTCGTGTATTTTGATAGGTTTTACTCATTTGAATATTTGCTATAGTAATAATTTGCAGCAGCCAGATCTTCCAATGCATGTCCTACTGATTTGAAAACGGTGATATCATTGGCATTGGTTCTACCTTGGTTTTCGCCAGAACAAAGCGTAAATAAATCTGCTTTTATATCAGACTCTTTTAGTGTTCCATTTTGTAACGGTATCACAATATCTCCACTTTCTTTAAGGCCGCCCTGAAATGTGTCTACATATATTGATGCTCCTGCTATAGTTTCATCGTCTGCTTCACGCATATCTTTTTTATAGGCTCCAACGAGATCTATATGTTGTCCAGGTTTTAAAAGTTTGCCTAAAACTAAAGGGGTTTTGGATAAAGTTGCACAAGAAATAATATCAACCTCAGAGATTTTTTCTTCTATAGTTTTAATAGCTTGAATAGTGAAATCTTCGTTTTGCAATTCGTTTACAATTGCATTGGCCTTTTCAAAATTACGCCCCCAAATAAACACTTGATTAATTGGTCTAACTGCAGTATGGGCTTTAATGAGGTTAATGGATAATGCACCAGTTCCAATCATTAATAGCGTGTTTGAGTCTTTTCTGGATAAAAATGAAGAAGCTAATGCTGATGCTGCAGCTGTTCGTTTTACTGTTAAACTTTTAGCTTCTAAAATAGCTTTGATGGAGCCTTTAACAGCATCAAAATAAATATAGGTCCCTTGAATGGAAGGCATATCAAATTGTCCATTTTCTGGGCTTACTGTTACAACTTTTACACCTGCATTTTTACTAGGATTCCATGCTGGCATTAATAATAAAGTAGAATCTGTATTTACTTTTGGATTAGGGAAATCATGATGATGGCGCATGGGGACTATGGTTTCATTTGAAGAAAAATTTAATTTAATTTCTGAAATTAACTCAGGAAAATTAGTGTTTTCTTCTATAAACTCAGTGCTAATTTGTTTGATTTTATCCATGAGTTAAAAATAGCAAAATATTGAATGGTGATAACATATTCATCTATTTTCAGCTAAAATCCTATTATAGATGGATTATATAGTATGTATATTTGAATATTGCTTGATTTCAATATTATTTTGGGCTAATTTTAGAAATATGGAGTTTTAAACAATTATCGAAACTTACAAGCATTTTAACTACACTAATCGTTTATTCGACGAAATCAATGCTTTGTTTCATCGTAATTAATTTAATTTACCAAAGTGAATCTGTAACACAAAAACAACAATGAAAATATTATTAATTGAGGATGATGCAATTGAAATCATGAAATTTCAACGTACCATCTCGTCGTTAGGATTAAATCATGAAATTGTTGAAGCAAGAAATGGAGAAGAGGCTCTAAGAATTCTTAAATTCAAAGAAAAATTACCTGATATTATTTTATTGGACTTGAACATGCCTAGAATTAATGGCCTTGAGTTTTTGAAAATTTTAAAAAATGATAAAACATTAAGGGTTATCCCTACTATAATTTTATCGACTTCAAGAAATGATACTGATATTTTAAAGTGCTATGAAATTGGGGTTTCAGGATATATTTTAAAGCCGTTAAAATATGAAGATTATGTGTTACGATTGGAAAAAGTATTAATCTATTGGAGTATAAATGAATTGTATAAATAAAATAATTGATTGGAAGCTTAATAGAATTTAATTATTTGATAGCAATAATATGATGGTCAAAAAACATTTTTGTAGAGATTCTAAGGATTAAAGGCATGTTAGAAAAAAATATTGAAAAGTCCACTGTGGAGTTGAGTAAGTCAATTGAAGAGTTAAGAACTGTAAATAGTAATCTTGAAAAGCTTTTAGTTGAAAAAGAGATTCAATTGCAGGGCGTATACGAAGATATATCTGATGCTTATATGGTAATGGACTTATATGGTAATGTGTTGAAAATGAACACGGCTGCAATAGAACTTTTTGGATATAATATTGAAAATGAAGAATTTAATTTCAGGGAGCTTATTCGAGTTGACGATTTTGACCATGCTTTAAATTATTATATGGAAGTGGTAGAAAAAGGATTTTGTAAAAATTATAAAACCAGAATTAATACCAAGAGTGGTGCCGTTAAATGGATTCATATTAATGGGAGTATTATTTTTAATAATAAAAACAAACCTATAGCTGCTCAAGGAATAATAAGAGATATTACTGAAACAAACCTGAATATGGAGCTTATTGAGGAGCAGAAGACGCAATTGGGAATTATTGTAAATAATTCAAATTTGGGGATTTTATTAATACAATCTGGACAGATAATAAAAACAAATGATACCATTCAAAACTTTTTAGGTTACACAGAAGGTGAATTAAATGGCTTAACTCCTACAGATATTTCTTTTAAAGAAGATTTTTATCGGTACCAAGATCAATTAAAGGAAATGGAAATAGGTACGCTTGACAATTTTGTAGTTGAAAAAAGGTATAGAAAGAAAGATGGCTCTATGTTTTGGGCAAGGACTAATGTGAATGCGGTAAGAAATTTGCTTGGTGAGCTCAAGTATAAAGTAATATTAGTAGAAGATATAGTATTGCAACGTGAAAAAACATTGATGTTAGATTTGATAAACGATGTTGCAAAATCTATACTTGGAAAGATGGATATAGAAGAAATTGCTTGGGAGATTTCCAGAAGTATTTCGGAATTTTTAGGAGCTGATGATTGTGTGATATATATAGTAAATAAAGAAACAAAGGACTTAGAACAAATTGCTGCTTATAGAAACAATCTTGAAGGAAAAAAGCAGATGATTAATAAGTTAGGTATTCCGTTGGGATCTGGGATTGTTGGAACAGTTGCAAAAACAGGTAGAGCAGAGATTATTGGTGATGTTACTAAGGATAAGAGATATATAGTTGATATTGTCCAGATGAATTCAGAAATATCTGTTCCAATTATTTCTAATGGAAATGTTATTGGTGTGATAAATTCTGAGCATCTTGAAAAGAATTTTTACAACAAAGAGCATCTTCGTACCTTAGAGAATATTGCTCGATTGGTTACAATGAAGCTTAAAAATGCAATAGACCTCAGAGAGCGTGAAAGGGCTGAGCAACTTAGTAAAAAACTATTAGTTGAATTAGAGAAAAGTAACAAAGAATTAAAGGATTATGCTCATATAGTTTCTCACGATTTGAAATCTCCTTTGAGAAGTATTTTAGCTCTAACATCTTGGATTAAACAGGATTATGCTGATGTTATTGATAAAAACGGAATAGATAACTTTAAGCATATTGAAGATAAAATTGAAAAAATGGATAATCTTATTGATGGTATTTTGAATTATTCAAGTATTGGAGATAAGTATATTTCAAAAACGAAGGTAGATCTTAATGTTATAATTGATAAAATAAGAAAGATTATTTATATTCCTTCCCATATTGAAGTTGTTATTAAGAAGAATCTTCCTGTTTTATTTGGAGATCCAACTAGATTACAGCAATTGTTTCAAAACATTATGACGAATGCTGTGAATTATATTGATAAACCAAATGGCTTAGTAGAGGTAGATTTCATCGAAAAAGAGAATTATATTGAATTTAGTGTTTCAGATAATGGAATAGGAATATCAAAAGAATATCATAAAAAAATATTCGAAATATTTCAATCCCTAAATGATGGTGAATCTACTGGAATTGGTCTTTCAATTGTAAAGAAAATAGTGGATTTATATCAGGGAAAAGTTTGGGTAGAATCCGAAGTAAATGAAGGAACTACATTCTTCTTTACATTGAAAAAAAATGATAATTAATGGAACAGGTAAATTTAGGGTGTAACCAGGATATTCCTTGGGGTAAACCCTTTGGGAGAGAAACATTTTTATATGCTCGAAAAATTGAGACATTTAATAGCGGCGGAGCATGTTCATAAAATTAGACATAAGTTTAGTATTTTAGGAGTAGTCAAAGGTTTTGATATGGATGGAACGCATGAGAAAGTAATTTAAGATATAATATATAGCGCTAAATGACTCTTTTAATAGTCTCTTTATAAACACAACAAATTTACAAACACAATTTAACCCATTTTATATGAATTGTATCATTATAGATGATGAAGCTGCAGCTAGAACGATCATAAGTCATTTATGTTCTGGTATTGAAGATTTGAATGTACTTGAGGAGTTTTCTGACGCAATCCAGGCTATTAAATACTTTAATTTAAATGAGGTGGACCTTATTTTTTTGGATATTAATATGCCTGCATTTACTGGTTTTGATTTCTTACAAACAATAAGTAATCCTCCAAAAATAATAGTGACTACTTCAGATAAAAATTTTGCAATTGACGCCTTTGAATATGATTGTATCGTTGACTTTTTGGTGAAACCAATTCATGAAAAAAGATTTTTAAAAGCGATAAGTAAAGCTAGAAATACTTCTAGACTGTCATACTCTTCAAACGAAGATGCCGAAAAACTTGATAATGATTTATATGTAAATATTGATAGGCGTTTAATTAAAATTGATATTCCTAGTATTTATCTTGTTGAGGCGAATGGAGATTATATTAAAATTAAGACTGAAGAAAAAAATTATACAGTACACTCAACCTTGAAAAAAATAGAAGATAAATTACCTGATGATTTGTTCTTGAAGGTACATAGGTCGTATATCATTAATACAAAAAAAATAATTGATATAGAAGGTAATACTGTCTTGATAAAAAAAGAGGTCATCCCAGTTAGTAGGTCGAAGAGATCCGAACTAATGGATAGATTGAATTTATTATAGAATATTATAATGAGTTAAATATGAGTATAGAACCTTCTAATTTTTCTTGTTTCAAATTAAATTTCTCGGGAATGTTTGGTTATATGAAACAATTTTTTGTTTAGTCTTTTTATACGAGTCATTCATCTTTATATTAATGCGAACAAACGAAAAACTAAATTTAAAATCTAGATCAACCCTATATTTGAAGTAGTCACCCCGATGCAGATAGGGTTGATTAATAGCATTTTTAACAAAAGACAACACTTGTTGTCTTTTGTTTTTTTATAGCATTAAGTTAGATCATCTTCTTCAGTATTTGAGATTCCTAAAAAAGATAAATTGAATTTTGTTAAAATTCACGGACCAAGTCCTAATCCTTAATTGAGTATACAATATATTTTGGTTTTATTAGTATGATGAATAATGTCATATCCTTGATGTTAAACACCCGATGTAAGCCAAGGGTCAAATTTAATTTGATGACTATAACTATAATAATTTAGCTTTTATTTGTATTTTTATAAAAGAATTTGATTGATAGCACTTAATAATTCAATATTAAACATAGATTATAATGTTGCCAGAAATTAAATCTAAAGAGAATATTTATACAATTAAGGGTAGTCTGGATAGATCTAATCTGGATATTTTCAATTTACATTTTGAGCATATTTTTAATTCAAAAAAAGCCGTTATTATAGAAATTGGAGCTTATTGATAATTATGGAATCAAAGCATTGATTAAACTTCATAATGATCACTTAGCGATGGATAAGAATTTGTCAATAATTGGATGAAAAGTAATGGATTTTATATTTCATAACTTTTAGCGTTGTACAGTTATTATTGTAGTTTGCTTTTTATTAAAGAGTAGTTCTTATTTGTTTTATTGGGAAGTGCATATTTATTTATTACAGTAAATAAGTAGAAGTATAAGAGACTATATAAATTTTAATTAATAATATTAAACACTTAAATTTACTATGCTAATAGACGTAGAATTCGAAGATAAGATTCGAGAATATATTATAAAAGAGACATTTGGTGATGTCAAAAACATAACTAATGAAACTTTGATTTTTGAAGAAGGAGTGTTGGACTCTATGGGATTACTCTTCTTAATTGAATTCTTAAATGAAGAATTTAAGATAACCACCAATGATGATGAACTAGTCGTTGAAAATTTCAAATCTATTAATAACATTGTTTCTTTTTTAAAGTCTAAACTTTAATTATTACAACCTTTCCATTATAATATGTGTGGTATTGCTGGATTTTATCGGTTTAATGAAAATATGGATAACCAAATAAAATCCTTAAGATATATGCTTTCTAGAATTAAGCATAGAGGTCCAGATCAGAGTGGAATTTATTTGTCCGATACTATTGGGTTGGGAAGTGTTAGACTAAGCGTTATTGATATAGATACAGGTGGCATGCCGCTCTCAAATTCTAATGAGAACTTGTGGATTGTGTTTAATGGCGAAATATATAATTATATTGAACTTAGAAAAGAGTTAAAAGAAAAAAACCACAAATTTAAAACGAATAGTGATACTGAGGTAGTTGTTCATTTGTATGAAGAATATGGACCTGAGTTTGTCCATAAATTAAATGGTCAATTTGCGATTGCTATTTGGGACAAAGCCAAACAAGAATTATTTTTGGCTCGAGATAGAGTTGGGATTAGACCACTTTATTACACTAATGTCAATGAAACCTTTGTTTTTGCTTCTGAGATAAAATCACTGCTAGAATTCCCAGGAATAGAGTTTAAAATATCACCCAAAGCCATTTCAGAAATTTTTACATTTTGGACATCATTATCTCCAAATACTGCCTTCGAAGGTGTTTTTGAAGTTCCTCCGGGAACATATTTGATAGTGAAGGAAAATACTAAAACCATCACAAAATATTGGGAGTTGCCAATTTTTAAACCCAATGAGTATAAGTATACAACTATTGAACAAGCAGCAACAGACTTTGAAGCTATTTTTGGTGATGCTGTAAAATTAAGATTAAGAGCAGATGTTCAAGTGGCGGCATATTTAAGTGGAGGACTTGATTCTAGTGTTATTACTGCTTTCATTAATAAATTAACACCAAATAAACTTCAAACGTTTTCAATTGGTTTTTCAGAAAAGGATTTTGATGAAACTGAATATCAAAAAATTGCAAGCTCCTATTTTAACACCCAACATTCAAGTGTTGTCTGTAGTTCTATTGATATAGCTAAAAATTTTAAAAAGGTAGTTTGGCACGCTGAATCACCTTTATTACGAACAGCACCCGCTCCAATGTCTTTACTTGCTGGTAAAGTAAAAGAAGAAGGTATTAAAGTTGTCATAACAGGTGAAGGTGCAGATGAGCTTTTAGGAGGATACAATATCTTTAAAGAAACAAAGATTAAACATTTTTGGGCCAAAGATCCGCAATCAAAATATCGCCCACTTTTATTGAAAAAGCTTTATCCTTATTTGCCGCAAATTAGTAAGGCTACGAGCAATGTATTAAAACTCTTTTTTGGGTATAAACTTAATGAAACATCATCTCCAATATATTCTCATTTATTAAGATGGCATAATACATCAAGAATAAAAAACTATTTGTCTCCAGAATATAAAGCGGACATCAATGATTATGATCCTGTTATTGAATTTGAAGGACGATTAAAAAATAAACTTGACGAATATGATTATCTTACCAAAGCACAGTGGATTGAATTGAAGCTATTCATGTCTGGATACTTATTGTCAGCTCAAGGTGATAGAATGGCTATGGCAAATTCTATTGAAGGGCGATATCCTTTTTTGGATCACAGGGTCATAGAGTTTTGTATGTCATTGCACCCTGATTTAAAACTCAATGGATTAAATGAGAAGCATATATTAAAGAAATTGATGAAAGGCAAATTACCTGAATCAATATTAAAAAGGTCTAAGCAAGCTTATAGAGCACCTATACGTAGTGCCTTTGTTGTAGACAAATTACCTGAATATTTAAGATCGTTGCTAAATGAAAATCAAATTAGGCAATTTGGAGTTTTTAATCCAGATTATGTGAGTCGCCTATTGTTAAAAATGCAAAGTAATGTCGAGGTTTCTGAAATAGATAATATGGCAATTACAGCAATTTTATCAACACAAATTTTGTATGATCTATTTGTTAATAAATCAATCCCTCAATTAACCGAGACGGACTTAGTTAAATTAGATAAAACTATAATAGCTTATGAATACATCTAAAGTACATAAACGATTTTCAAAAGATATATTACATTTTGAAAATATTGAAGTCGTTTGTAATGATATAATTAACAAGTTAAAAATGGACGTTGCTCGAAAATTGCAACGCAGGGGAGCTATTATTGGCATTAGTGGAGGTATAGATTCATCTGTAGTGTTAGCCTTATCAGCTAAAGCATTTGGTTCAGATAAAGTAATAGGAATTATGCTTCCAGAAAAGGATTCGAGTGATGATAGTAAGATGTTGGCAGAAAAATTAGCTGGAAAGTTTGGTGTAAGTACTTTGGAAGAAAATATAACGGATGCACTTAATGGTTTTGGGTGTTATAAGAGGAGGGATGAAGCTATTTCAAGGGTGATCAAAGATTTTAATCCAGATTTAGATAAAGCCAAAATTGAAATTAAGCAAAATATTGCAGAAAATTTACCTGCAATATTTTCAATTACTGTAATTAAACCAAATGGAGAGGTAGTAAGTAAGTTATTGCCTGCTAAAGAATATCTGCAAATTGTAGCCGCTACAAATTTTAAGCAACGATGTAGAATGACCATGTTATATTATCATGCCGAAAGATTACATTATGCGGTTATCGGGACTCCGAATAAACATGAGGTAGAACAAGGATTTTTTGTGAAATATGGTGATGGTGGGGCAGATGTGATGCCGATTGGCCATTTGTATAAAACGCAAGTTTATCAGTTGGCTAAATATTTGGGAGTTCCTCAGGAAATAATAGATAGAACTCCTACGACCGACACCTATACTGCAGAGCAGACTCAAGAAGATTTCTTTTATCAAATGCCCTTTGAATCAATGGATTTAATTTGGTATGGATGGGAAAATAATTATGCTCCTGAAGAGGTGGCTAATGTCATGGGTAAATCTACGATTGAGATCCAGAATATCTATAAGAATTTTGAACGAAAAATAAAAACTACAGCGTATTTAAGAATGAAACCAATACTATAAATTAATTGTAAATTATATGAATGTTTTTGATTACTTATTTGAAGAGACACAAGACATTGATAAAGATTTTGTGATTGGTCCAAAAGAAACAATCTCGTTTAAAAAACTATATGAAGACAGCTTAAAAGTAGCGTCTTTCTTGAAGAATAATATTGGTCAAGATCAAAATGTAATATTAATTAGTCAAAATTCAGTTTTTTTTATAACCGCTTATTTAGGGATTTTAAAATCGGGTAATGTTTGTGTGCCATTAAATTATGATTTAGAACAAAGTAATTTAGATTATGTTACTAGATTAACCGATTGTACGACAACATTTATTGCTGGGAATTTACAAGCAAAACTAAAGTTTGAGGAGGTAATTGATAGTTATAATGAAGAGGATTTGTCTCAAATATTAAAGACTCAGCAAAAAGAAATATTTACTAGTGTTTTTAATGTAAATAGTGTTGCAGAAATACTATTTACTTCTGGTTCTACTGGAGCACCTAAAGGGGTTATGATTAGTCATCAAAACATTATTGCTAACACGAATTCAATAGAAGCATCTTTAAAACTTTCTTCTAAGGATATTCTATGTGTCGTATTGCCATTTTATTATTGTTATGGACTGTCCTTGTTGCATACACATTTGAAGGTTGGTGGGTCACTGGTTTTAAACAATGGTTTTATGTTTTTAGGATCTTTCATTGATAACTTAAAATTATATGAGTGCACTGGGTTTTCTGGAGTTCCAAGTCATTTTCAGATTTTATTAAAAAAATCTCAAACTTTTAAGGATAAAGAATTTCCAGACCTAAGGTACGTCACTCAAGCTGGTGGAAAATTGCACAGTATTTTTATTGAGGAATTTGTCGAAGCATTTCCAAAAACAGAGTTCTATGTGATGTATGGTCAAACAGAAGCTACGGCACGGTTGTCATGTCTACCTCCCGAATTAATTAAATCGAAGTTAGAATCAATTGGTAAGGGGATCCCTGGAGTTACCTTGAAAATAGTAAATGAAAAAGGAGGCCCCGTTGGGATAGATGAAGAAGGAGAATTATTAGCTTTTGGAGAGAATATAATGTTGGGGTATTTTAAGGATGTGTTAGCTTCGAAGGATACTGTGAAAAATGGATGGTTACATACGGGAGATATTGCTAAGATTGATAAAGATGGATTCTATTATCTGGTAGCGAGGAAGAAAGAGTTTATTAAAACAGGAGGTAAGCGAGTGAGTCCCAAGGAAATAGAAGGAGCTATTCTCTCAGTGCCTGAAGTTGTAGACTGTACAATAACAGGTGTAGATGATGCGATTTTAGGGGAAGCAATTCAAGCAACAATTGTACTCAATGGAAAACTTGATAATGAATTGATGAAAAATAAAATACTTCAGAAATGTTCGGAAAATTTATCACCTTATAAAATTCCTCATCAGATTAGTTTTGAAACTTCTCTTCAAATGAGTGCCACAGGTAAAAAAATTAAAAAATAAAATTTGCGCGGTTTAATTAATGACAACCTCATTTGTGTTTGGGTCTTCTTCGAGTTATCGAATTGTAATCGGTCATCAAGTGATTAGGTATTTCCTGATAGCTAATTGATTTGTTGAACATGAACCATTTTACTTTTCGTAATATATAGGGTTGAAACCCTGCGTAATTAAGTGATCTTGCCGTGTTTGTATTGTTTACAGAACCAAAAGTAATGGCATATTTAGCGCCTTGAACTTTACTTTTTTCAGAGATTTGATCTATAATAGAAGACATTACTCCCATTCCCCTATAACTAGGAAGGGTAAAAACATTCTCTAACAGGACTTCATGTTCTTTTAGTTGAGGGAAATAATCTCCCCAAACGGTTTTTAACTTTTTATTCTGAGAAGCGTCAATAAGCCAGAGTCGAGAACATGGTATATTATCTTTTGTAGTAGCTACATAACAATAACAGGTTTGAAATTGATATATAAATGTATCAAAAGAATTATCAATAAAATAAGACGCATCATCTTCTGAGAAAACGCGAGTACTTATGTCTATTAATACTCTTGGTTTAGGGTGTTCTACACTCAAATCTCGTTTAAAACCAAACGCAAGTTGTTCAGAATTTATTCTTCTTATTAAAGCATCCCAAATAAATTTAAACTTACCATCCGTAATTAATTTATTTATAAAAGCGATTCTGCTTTTAATTACATTGTTCATTGCAATTGTTTTATACACAAGTTTACAATTATTAATGAAAAAATAAAAGTTTATTAAATTGAATTAATGTATTAATAAGGCTTTGAAGAAACTCAAAAGGGGAGTTGACCTTATAAAATTCTGGTTTGTTTTTTATAAAACGCTTCCTGTTGTTTTTTCATGAGTTCTCGTGCCATTTTCTTTTTGTAGGCATATAACTCTTCTTCGGTTGAGATGTCTCCATATACACGATCATTAATGGTGTTATCAGCATTCAACAATACACCGCGTTGATGTTCGCTTTGTTTAGCCCATGTTTTTAGTTCAGATTCGCTTTCTTGTAATTTAATATCATATTCGCCTCTTGGTGATAATAGTTTAGCAAATATTGGAGAGGTTTCAATGGCTAAAAATAAAAGGAATATAAAAAAGGAAGGTAACCAAGGTAATGTTCCAAGAGCATTTACACGGGCCATTAGTCCGTCAAAATTATCTATAATAGGTTGAGATGATGTGACCTGAGTATTGTAATCGCCTTGTAGTTGAATAATTTGAGCTTCTGCACCAGTAATTTTCCCTGTATTAATTGCTTTAAGTTGTTGCAATTCGGCTAACAATGCATCATGTTTGTCACGTTTTTCTTTATACACAGGCCCTTTTCCCAATAACTTTGTCCCTGCAGTTCCTTCAGCTTCTGAAATATAAGTATCATATAGAGCATTAACTTCAGTTTCTTTTGTTTCTATTTCATTTTGTAGTGATATAATATCACTTTTTAAAGCCTCTATTTTAGGGTTGAATTGTTGTGCAATTTGATCTTTGTTGGCAAGTGTTAAGTCATTTTTTTGTTCTAGTAAAACTTGATTTATTTCTTTTTCAAATATTTTTAATTCTAATGGTTTTGCTATTACAATGGCTATTATAATGGCTAGGATAATTCTTGGCGAGGCTTGAATAAGTTCATCAATAACATTTCCTGTTTTCTTTATAGTAGAAACTATATATCTATCCAAATTAAATATGAGTAATCCCCAAACGAGACCAAAACCTATTGCTGCATAGAGATTGTCAAATACCGTGAAGAGAGCATAACTAGCAGCGATAAATGCCATAACTGCAGTAAAGAATACAGTTGCTCCAATACCTGCATATTTATTTTGTTCACCTTTTGAGCAGTGCTCTAAAATATCTGTATCTGAGCCTGAGCAGATAATAAAAAATTGCTTTAACATAGTCCGTTAGATTTAATTGATGTCTATTAGAACGCAAGTTTTCATTATTTGTTACAAAAAAGCCTCGAAAATCGAGGCTTTTAAGAAATATTTAGATGTTTTGTTAGTCTTCTATAACAATTGGTTTTTTAGATATTGTAACCACATAATTCTTGTTGTTAGTATGGTTGGTCATAATATTTAATTTCTTATTAGAACGAATAAGTTTTATGGCTTTATCTGATGATATAGATTTTCCATCATAGATAAATGTTGCTCCTTTTTTTGACATTACTTTAATATGTTCTAATGGACTTTTTGGAGGTGGAGGTGGTGGAACTTCTCTAACTTCAATGCGTCTTTCTTTTTGAGCTTTAAGTTTAAGTACTTTTGCAGCTGCTTGATGTTCTTTTTGAGCCATTCTTTCTTTTTTCAATTTAACAGATTGAATTTCTCTAACTTCAATGAGTTTCTTTTTATCAGCTTTAAGTTTTAGAACTCTAGCCGCTACTTGTGACTCTCTTTGCGCTAATTTTTCTTCTTTTAATTTAGCAGATCGGATTTCCCTAACTTTTACTAACTCTCCCTTTTTGGATTTTAGCTGAAGTACCCTTGCCGCTACTTGTGATTCTCTTTGCGCTAATTTTTCTTCTTTTAATTTGGCGGTACGGATTTCTCTAACTTTTACTAATTCCCCTTTTTGAGATTTTAGTTTGAGAACTCTGGCTGCCACTTGAGACTCTCTTTGCGCTAATTTTACTTCCTTTAAGCGCTTTCTGTCTTCCCCTGAACGAATCTCTTTAACTTTAATGAGCTTTTCTTTTTGAGCTTTTAGTTTTTTGACTTGAATATTTCGTTGAGCCTCTTTAAATTTTCTTTTTTGTGCATCTGTAGCGTTTGGTGGTAATGGTGGTGGGGGTGGAAAAAGAGGAGATGCATTATTTACTGCAAGTGGAGCAGGTGGCGTTGGGATGTCTGGAAATACTTCAGCATTTTTCTTTTGATCATCAGTCATTATGCTATATAAATATTTAAGGCGCTTAATATCACTTTTTTTAATGATCATATTGTCCTTAGGCATTTGATTGTACTTTTTTGCTAATTCGTTGTACTCAGCAATTTGTTTTTTAGTTGCTTCTTCCTGTAAATTAATAGAGCCTCGTTTCTTTATAAGGATCTTTGGAACATTATAATCATTAATTATTTTTTTTACATCTGAAACTTTGCTCATTGGAGTACTAACATCTGGACGGAGTGTTATTTTGATTGAATCTCTATCTTCGAAAGGAATGTCCTTATTGTAGGATTCTAATACATTTAAAAGGTTTTCAATTTCAACTAAATTATCATTGACTAATAATTGACCTTGATTGTTGATTAAAATATTAATATCTTCAGTGATAATAATATTTTTTTGAGAATCAGAATTATTGTGATTTATAGCTGTTGTTTCCAAGGGCTCTTTTTCGATGACTCTTTTGTCACTAAAGCTATATAATGATATGGCAAGTAATGGTAATAGAACGAGGCTTCGTAACCAGACCCCTCTTTTTGTGGTTTTTGTTTTCATAACTGTAAAACGTTTTTTGATTAATGAATAATTGATGGCATTTGCCAATTGTGGATGTTGAGCATTTGATGAGAATGCTAATAAAGTTTGTTGATAGCTTGCAGTTTCAATCCCTTTGTTAATTACGGCCTGGTCTGCTAAAAATTCATGATTTAATTTGACTACATGTTTAATAATATAAATAAGTGGGTTAAACCAAAAGATTACCTGTAGTAATTCTATAAACACAACATCTATACTGTGTTTTTGAGATGCATGTGTCTGTTCGTGCCAGATTACTTCTTGAGGAATTTGGTCCTCTTCATATTTTTGTTTGTTGAAAAATATATAATTGAAAAATGTATGTGGTGTGACCAAATCTTGTAAAAGGACATTGGTAATACTTTTTATTTTTCGTTTAGGATTACGTTTTATTTTATAAGAAAGGGCAAAAAGGTTTTTTATGAATTTGAAACCAAAAAGAAGAAGGCCGATGCCATAAATAGACCATAAAATAATGGGTAATACGTTGGTTGGTGTTTCTAGAATTAAATCGCCGTTTTCTATTGGAGCGTTTTGAATAATTTGTGGAATAACTTCAGGGGTAGGTGTTACATAATAAGTAAATGTAATTAAGGGTATCGTAATGGATAGGAGTACAGCCCCAATTAAATAGAAACGTTTAAAAACATGCATGTCTTCCTTTTCTAAAACGAATTTATAGAACACCAAAAACAGAGCTAGGCATGCGCTAAATTTTAAAATATAAATAATCATCATTATTTCTTTTTTAGTTCACTATCTATTAGAGTTCTTAATTGTTCTAGTTCTTCTTTACTAAGATTTTCTTTGGTGAAAAACGATGCAAATTGTGATGCGCTGTCATTAAAAAAGTTTTTAATAAGACCATTTACATGCTTAGAGAAGTAATCTTTCTTTTTAACTAATGGGTAATATTCACGTGACTTTCCATAGAGCTTATAAGCTATAAAGCCTTTGTCTGTCATTCGTTTTAAAAGCGTTGCAATAGTTGTTGTGGCAGGTTTGGGATTGGGATATGCTTCTAGGATATCTTTCATAAACGCTCTTTCGAGTTTCCAGATGTGCTGCATTAATTGTTCTTCGGTTTTTGATAATTGCATTGCTCTACAAAATTAGAATTAACTCTACAAATGTAGAATAAAAATTAATATAAACAAATATTCAACTAAAATTTAGTAGCAATTTAACATGAATGGGATATTTTTTTGAAAACATTTATCTGTAACATATGTTACTGTGTGGGTCCGTTGTATTACCTAGATTTATATGAGAATCATCTGAAGATTTAAGAAAACTGTAGGTGAAAGATCGAGCTTTGCTAGTATGTTGGCTGCTCTGTAATTAAAAATAAAGGTATTCAATGTTACCTTGAAATGTTGATTTATTGTTTGATTTTTAATAGTGATTGTTAAAGAAAAACCCATTTAATTTAAATGGGTTTTTCTGATTGAATAGAAGACAATCATTATAAAAATTATGCTGATTTTACTAACATTTTCTTTTTAGAGCGAATGCTTTCAATAACTACGGTTGAAATTATTAATAACCCACCAAAAAATGTATTCCAGTTTGGAATCTCACCTAAAAACACATAGCCAATAAAGATGCCATAAATTGGTAAGGCACTGCTTATAATACTAGCAGTACTCGCTGAAAAATATTTGAGGCTATGTACAAATATAGAATGCCCAATGGCCGTTGTAAATAGAGCTAGAATAAGAATATATGGATATTGCGATTTGATCGCTGAAGTATCCATCATAAATAAAACAGGAGCCAATGCAACAGTTAGTATTAATAATTGGTACAACATTAGCATAGTGCCGTTATATCTAACTACATGTTGTTTTAAAATTAAAATTCTAAGTGCGTAAAATACTGCTGACAACAGTCCTAATAAGATGCCTTTTACATGGGTGCTTTCAAAATTAAATTCAGGGGCTAGAATATAAATTCCTAATAAAACCATTGCTCCTAAAACAAGATGTATCTTGTCAAATTTCACCTTAATAAATAAAGGTTCTAGGAAGGTTATAATTACAGGAAAAGTATATAAGGATAATATTCCTAACGCAACATTAGACAGTTTTAACGCATAAAAATAAGTAATCCAATGGGCGCCTAAAAATAAGGCACTAATAATAAATGTTGGGATATCTTTTTTGGAATTTATTCTAAGGTTTATTTTTTTATATCTACAATAGACATATATAAAAAACAAACCTAAAAATGAGCGCCACCAGATAATCACCGGTGTTGGCATGTCAATAAATCGTCCTAGTGCTCCCGATGTACTAATAAGTAAAGAAGCTAGGCTAAGCTCAAGAATATGTTTTATGTGTTGACTTTTCATTAAATTTTAAAAATTATCTAAAGAGAACTCTTTTGGAGGTTTCGCATCTAACAAATGTTTTACCCAGTAATCCCATCGTTTTCTGGTCATATATTTTGTCATGTCTCCATAGCCATGTCTTTTATTAGGAAATAAGATCATATCGAAATCTTTGTTAGCCTTAATTAAAGCATCAACAACCAACATAGTATTAGAAGGCGGAACATTATCGTCCATAGACCCATGTGTAATTAATAATTTGCCTTTTAAGTTTTTTGCAAGTAATTGGTTGGCTTGACTATCGTAATTTGTAGTGCCGTCATGTTTCCCTTCTAGACTTCCATTTTCTAAAAGGCCATGCCATTTTTCACCCCAATCGGCTTCATAGTTTCTGTTATCGTGATTTCCAGATCCAGAAACTGCAACATCATAAAAATCTGGATATGCTAATACTGCTCGTGTGGAAGCAAAACCACCTCCTGAATGGCCCCAGATACCAACACGTTCTAAATCCATTCCTTTGAATGTTGATGCTAATTGTTTAATGGTAGTAATATTATCTGGCAATCCGTTATCACCCATATTTCCATAATATGCATCATGAAACGATTTAGATCGACCAGGAGTTCCCATGGCGTTCACAGTTACTACAACAAAACCCAATTCTGATACCGCTTGAAAATCTCTTTTTACAGCATTAAAGGCGTAATTTCTAATACTCCCAGATTGTGGCCCTGGATATAGATAATTTAAAACTGGATACGATTTACGCTCATCATAATGACTTGGTAAATACATGATGCCGTAGAGGTCAGTTTTATTGTCTCTGGCTTTGACCTTGAATTCAAAAGGCTGTTGCCAGTTTTTAGTTAACAATTCTGAAATATCTGCGGTTTCTAAATCGGCAATTTTTTCTCCTTTAGTGTTTCTTAGTATCGATACTGGTGGATTTTCGGTAGTGGAATAAGTGTCTATAAAATAATCCCAAGACGGTGAAATATTGAAAAAATGTGTACCTGTATCTGGAGATATATTTTTGAGGTTCTCACCGTCAAAACCTACTTTGTAAAGGTATTGATGATAAGGATTTCCGTCTTCTTTACCTGCAGCTGTGAAGAATAATTCTCTTGTAGATTCATCAATATGCAACAATTGTTGAACCGCCCAATTCCCCTTTGTAATTTTTTGCTTTAATTGTTTTGTAGTTAAATCATATAAATATAAATGACCCCAGTCTGTTTGTTCTGAAAACCAAATAAATTCATTACTATTAAATAGTATTTTCCAGTTTTCATGATCCACTCCTGACTCATAATAGGTATCCACTTCTTCTTTATGAATGGATTTTACGTCACCAGTGAAGGTATTTGCAATCTGAAGATGAGCAATTTTATGGTCCCTAGAAGAAGATACAAAAGCAAATTCAGAACCGTCTTCATTCCATTGGGCATCAAGTAATTCGCCATTCCAATCTGCTACATGATCAGTCGTTGTTCCTCTTTGAAAATCTGCTGGCATTTTTAACCGTACCGTTTTAGGACGATTGTCTAAGTGAATAATAACACGCTCTAGCTTAAAAACATTCAAATCTCCAGGGAGTGGATGCTTCCAAGCTTCTAATTTTGGATGTCCAACATTTGTAGATGTTAAATACATTTCCCCTACACCCCTAGCATCTTGTTGGAATGTTGCAATTTTATCAGAATTTGGAGACCATTTTAAAACCGCATTATCACTTTTTACCCAGCCAGCGTTGTTCGTTGCGTAACCATAATCTTTGATGCCATCAAAAGTTAATTGTGTTTTTTTATTTGTGTTTAGAACCCTAATCCATAAATTGTAATTATCTATATAAGCCGCTAATTTACCATTTGGTGAAAGGTGCTCATTACGGTTCCTGATTTCTTTTTTAGTAATAACATCTTTAATAGAATAATCGCTCAAGTGACAACTGTAATTGTCACCGCCAATTGCAAAAGAAACTACATTTTGTTGCTTAGAAAAGGTTACTTTACTTAAGGGTAAATCTTTTGCATTGAATGGTTTATCCAATTTAGAAGAAAGGGCTTCAGCAAGTTTTAAATGATCGAAAGCAATTGTCTTTTCTTTTGTTTTTGGTGTAACAAGAATAAATTCTTTGCCTTCTTTTGTTCTTTTACTATATAACAATACATCGTCCTCTAGCCATTCTTGGGAGGTAATTTGATTATACACAAGTTTGTTAAGACTTCTATCCATAAAAGTCGTCGCATGCTTGTAATCATCTGAGGTTATCTGTTGGGTTTTATCAGCATTTGAACAATTAGTAACAAGTATGGTAGTAATGGCTAATACTGTAGTTTTAAAAATTTTAGACTTCATTTGAAATGATTTAATTTTTGACAAAATAAATGTGGTTAGATACTGTAAATTACTTAGTCTTTAATTCGGTAAAGTGTTTATAAAATAAAGGAATAGTCTCTATGCCTTTAAAGTAATTAAATAGTCCAAAATGTTCATTTGGTGAATGTATAGCATCACTGTCCAAACCAAAGCCCATTAAAATTGTTTTGCTTTTTAATTCTTGTTCAAATAAAGCAACAATAGGGATACTTCCACCACTACGTTGTGGAATTGGTTTTTTTCCAAAAGTAGATTCATATGCTTTAGAAGCGGCTTGATATCCAATACTATTGGTAGGGGTTACATAGCCTTGACCACCATGATGAGGTGTTACTTTTATACTTACTCCCTTTGGTGCGATGCTTTCAAAATGGGTTTTAAAAAGTTCAGTGATTTCAACCCAATCTTGATTAGGTACTAAGCGCATAGAAATTTTTGCATAGGCTTTACTGGCTATAACTGTTTTTGCGCCTTCACCTGTATAGCCTCCCCAAATTCCGTTCACATCTAAGGTGGGTCTGATAGAATTACGTTCATTAGTAGTATACCCTTCCTCGCCATAAACAGATTCAATATCTAAAGCTGCTTTATAATTTGCTAAAGAAAATGGAGCTTTAGCCATCTCATCACGTTCTTGACGTGATAATTCTTCGACCTTGTCATAAAATCCAGGAATAGTTATATGATTGTTATCATCATGAAGAGAGGCAATCATTTTGGTCAAAATATTAATGGGATTTGCTACGGCACCACCATATAATCCAGAATGTAAATCCCGATTAGGACCAGTAACTTCAACTTCCACATAACTTAAACCGCGTAATCCAGTTGTAATGGAAGGGGTGTCTTTAGCAATCATACCAGTATCTGAAATTAAAATGACATCGTTAGCGAGTTTTTCTTGATTTTCCTTAACAAATTTAGAAAGGCTTACACTACCAACTTCTTCTTCTCCTTCAATCATAAACTTTACGTTGCAAGGCAATTGATTTGTTGAAGCCATAAATTCTAAAGCCTTTACATGCATATACATTTGTCCTTTATCGTCGCAAGCACCACGGGCAAAAATAGCGCCTTCAGGGTGTAATTCTGTAGTTTTAATTATGGGTTCAAAAGGAGATGAATCCCATAATTCTATTGGGTCTGCAGGTTGTACGTCGTAGTGTCCGTACACTAAAATAGTGGGTAAAGTTGGATCTATGATTTTATCTCCATATACAATTGGATAGCCATCGGTCTCACATATTTCTACAGTATCGCAGCCAGCGTCCTTTAAACGGTTACTAACAAACTCAGCAGATTTTAAAACGTCATTTTTATATGCTGAATCTGCACTTACGGATGGAATTTTTAAAAGTTCAATAAGTTCATTTAAAAATCTGTCTTTATGGGTATTGATATAAGATTTAATATTGTCCATGCTTGTGTTTTGAATTGGATTCAAAAATACAAAAACAAGTATAATTTTTTTATTAAAAGATAGGTTTGAATTTTCAAAGTATTGTTTATATTTGCATCCCGATATTTATTGGGACTTTTGCGGGCGTGGTGGAATTGGTAGACACGCTAGACTTAGGATCTAGTGCCGCGAGGTGTGAGAGTTCGAGTCTCTCCGCCCGCACAAAAGTAAAAATTAAAGCTTCAGCTAACGCTGAAGCTTTTTTTGTGCTATATTATAACTGAGGAAGGACTGCTTAAAATCAATAAACCATATAAAAGTACCGGCTTATTAAGCTGATGCTTTGTTTTACTGAATATGTTCTAGTGCATTTTGCAAGTCATCAATTAAATCATCGACATGTTCTAATCCAACAGAGATTCGAATATCACCTAAAGAAATGCCCATGTTCTCAAACTGTTCTTCGCTAAGTTCTTTTAAATAGCTTATTGCAGGGGCATAGACCAGGCTTTCATGTCCTCCCCAGCTCACGCCAATTTGAAATATGTTCAGCCCATTTACAAAGGCTTTTATTTCATTTAAATTGGTAGTTTTTAATTTAAATGATAGCAAACCTGTATATCCTTTTAATAATTTTTTACCCAATTCATACTGCGGAAAACTTTTTAAACCAGGGTAGTGTACCCTACTTATTTTAGAATGACCTTCTAAATATTCTGCAACTTTCAAAGCGCTTGACTGATGTTGCTTTAATCGGATAGGTAAGGTTCTCAAGCTTCTTAAAAGCAACCATGCTTCTTGTGGGGCAGTTTTTGGGCCTAACAACTCATATTCATTTAAAGCAATTGATTCTACCTCTTTGTGACTCCCAATAACTACACCTCCAATAATATCACTATGTCCGCCCAGATATTTTGAACATGAATGAACCTCTAAATCAATGCCCATTGCTATTGCGGATTGTAAAATAGGAGTCGCCCAAGTATTGTCGATCATTGTTTTTATACCATGTTTCTTAGCCAATTTTGTGATTTCTGGAATATCTTGCAAAGAAAATACTGCGGTAGATGGACTTTCTAGATAGATTAATTTAGTATTATCCTGAATAGCATTTTTAAAATCTTCAATATCCTCTCCAGACACAAAAGTTACAGAAGTATTCATTTTTTTTGGCAAATAATTTGATAACAGATTATTTGCGGGACCATATAAATTTTTAATGGCAATAATGTGTGCATTAGGTTCCAATGCATGTAAGCAAGCTGCAGTAATAGCTGCCATTCCAGACGGGAATAATTGAGCCTGTTCTCCTCCTGCCATTTGTGCAATTTTTTCTTCTACAAGCCTTACAGTTGGGTTTTTCCCCCGAGAATAAATGTAATTATTGGTTCTGTCGTCAAAGGCCGCATCAATGGACTCCCAGTCTTTATATGTAAACAATGAATTTTGAAATATAGGTGGTACTACTGCACCTAATTGATTCTCTTTGTTTTCAAACGAATGCATTAAATTCGTTTCCAATTTTCGATCTTTACTCATGTGAAATATTTTAGAAAAGTAAAATTATTTTTTTTTCTTATTGTAAAAACAACCTATTCCCAGTATAGCTAATAAAGGTGCAACAACAAGGTTTATCAAAGACAATAATTGCCAAGGCAAATATTCCTGATATGATACACCTAAAGTAGCCACCATAAACAAGGTTGTTGAAGTCCATGGGATAAGACTTTCTATCATGGTGCCATAATCCTCAATTGATCTGGATAAAACACGTCTTGAAATACCAAATTTATCGTAACGCTTTTTAAAGGCATCCCCAACAATAAAACTCGTGGCGCTTTGATTGCTTGTAATAGCATTGGTAAATGATGAAGATGCCAAAGAAGCTAGAATTACTGCTGATTTGGTTTTAGTAAATCCAAACACTCGGTTTACAATTTTAGGCATGGCTTCAGTCACATCAATAGTTCCAATAAAAGTAAGCGCCATTAATGTAAAAACAATCACTTCGTTCAGTTCAAAAAGTCCACCTCTATTTAATAAGGTTGAAATTTGCTCAGGGATAACATTCATCCAGGTAGCCATTGAGGTGTCAAATCCATTTTTTAAAACAGCCATAATATTTGTGATATCAAACTCTTGGAATATTAGCGCTAATACACAAGCAATAATTGATGAAGCCAATAAGGTTGGTAATGTTGCCATTTTTTTCAATGAACCGTACAGTACAATTAATGGTGGGATTATTAAAACAAAATTAAAATTGAACATGCTTTCCAGAGCCGTTAAAGTAGCCGTTGTTTCTACACTTGAAATATCACCTGCAGATGGAGGATACACAAAACCCATCGCAAAAAAGACGATAGATGCCATAATTGCAGAAGGAATAGTTGTGTACATCATGGATTTTATGTGATCATATAAATCTACATTTACAGCAATGGCGGCTAAATTAGTAGTGTCTGAAAGCGGAGACATTTTATCTCCAAAATAGGCGCCTCCAATAATTGCTCCTGCAGTAATTCCCATATGTGCATCGACGGAAGTTGCAACGCCAATTATAACTGTTCCAATAGTTCCTACCGACCCCCAGGAAGTTCCTGTTAAAGTTGAAAATATAATTGGAATTACAAAAGCCAAAATGTACATATAAGTTGGATCAATTAATTTAATTCCAAAGTAGATCAACATGGGGATTGTTCCACTTACAATCCATGTACCTATTACTAATCCAATGGCAAATAAAATAAGTATAGCCGGAAAGCCTTTTGCCAATTTCTTAACGATGGCTTTTTGAATACGTTCCCATTTAAATCCTAGAAACAATAAGTGCCCTGAGGAAAAAGCCGCAGCTAATAAAAAAACGATTTCCAAAGGAAAAGGAGGTTGATCAAATACTTGGGGTTGCAAGATTAAACCATAAATAATAAGTATTAATAAAAATAAAATTGGGAGTAATAAATGAATAAAGGCGACATTTTTCTTTGATGATTTGGTCATTTAAAAAGGGTCTTAAATTCAAACAGACAATGCCGTTTTTTAGGGTTGATTTTTATATAAAGACCCGAATATACAAAAAATCAATAGGTACAGTCCATATCGAATTAAACAATTTTCACCCCAATTATAAAATCAATAGATTTAATATTTTTAAAGTTAAGTTGAACGTTCTCAGGGATTCAGCGACTCTTAGTTAAAAAAGCCCCTCATTGTTATTAGTTGGAGGAATTTAAAATTTTGCCTTTTACTTCCTCGATATAAGATCTACCAATAACATACCTAAGTCCGCCTATTTCTACACTATTCCCCTCAACAGTATCAATCTTATCGATGGCAATAGTATATGATCTATGAATTCTAATAAAATCTCTAGAAGGTAATAATTTGGTAAAATCAGACAGCGTACTGTGTATTATATATTTACCTGTAGATGTGTTAATTTTCAAGTAATCTTTCAAGCATTCAATGACCAGAAGTTCATCTAAAAAAATCTTTTTCATCTTCTTTTTGTCAATCTTGATAAAGATATAAGGGCGTTTTTTGCTTTGTTCCTGAGTCGATTTATTGTTATCAAGTCTTTTATGGACTTTATTGATAGCCTTCATAAACCTAGGAAATTCTATAGGTTTAACTAAATAATCCAAGGCATCTAATTCATAAGTCTCAATAGCAAATTCTTGATATGCACTGGTAATTATAAATAAAGGTGGTTTTTCTAGACTTTTTATAAAACTGAGTCCATCTAAAACAGGCATATTGATATCTAAAAAGATAACATCGATGCTATTGTTTTTTAAAAAATTTAAGCCATCAATAGCGTTATTAAATGTATCAACTAAATCAATATTCTCAATTTGCTGTAAATAATTTTTAATAACATCAATAGCTAATGGTTCATCATCAATAATCAAACATCTTACCTTCATTATACTTTAATTTTAAAATTTACTACAAACAGCTTGTCTGTATTGTCAATGATTAACTCATAATCATTTTTGTCATATCGTAATGCGAGTCTTTTTTTGACATTTTCTATGCCTATTCCGCTTGACTGATCAAAAGATCTTTCCTGTTTAGTGGTAGCAGGCATTGGATTTGAAACGGTAAAATAAAGAAAATCTTGCTTAATACTAAAATCTATGTCAATTATGACCTTTCCAATATTTTTATTGGCACCATGTTTAAAAGCATTTTCAACAAAAGAAAGTAATAAAATAGGAGCAATTTTTTTATTTTGAATCTCCCCCGAAATAGTCATGTTTATTTCTAACAAATCATCATGACGCATTTTTTCTAAATCCAGATAGTTTTGAATACAAAGTATTTCGTTCTCTAAAGTTTGATATTTATGTTTTGTTTCATACAAAAGATAACGCATTAACTCGGATAGTTTTTGAATGATTTGAGAGGTTTTTGTTGAGTTAACTAGAGCTAATGAATAGATATTATTAAGGGTGTTAAAGAAAAAGTGTGGAGAGATTTGAGTCTTTAAAAATAGTAACTCTGTTTCTAATTGGGTTTTTTCAAGATCTGCAACTCTTTTGTGTTCTGCTAAAAAATCTAGTGTTATTTTTATAGCAGTAACAAAAGTAATAACATACAATTCACCAATAAAGGAATCAATGGTGTAGATGAGAGTAATGCTATTAATGACCTCAGGACCTTCGGGCCATACATCGTGAGTTACTAAATAATAGGTGAGGTTGAATTTGACAAAAACCATTAATAATATGGCTGAAGTTATTATAACTATAAATTGAAGATATTTTTTTTTGTAAACAAATAGAGGCATCAGAACATAGATACTGAAATAAACCAAAATCATATGAATTGGAAACCCTATAAATGTTGTTTTTAGTGAATAACCATAGTCCTCGAGGTTACCGCCCCACCGAATTACGGTAATAGCAAAAAATACAAGCCAAAATATGATGTGATATTTTATTGAGATACGATAATGGTTATTTGAATTGAGATTCATTTTTATGAATGAGGGTTGATTACTTTTTTATTTAGTGTTTAGCGGAGTTATGATGTTGTCCGTCTATTTTTTTTTTATTACTTGCTAAAAATATGAATTTTTATATTGTTAAATAGTATAACATAAATTATGAAGAACATCTCGGTATTATTTTTCTGTTTAATTTTTGTGTTTAGTTGCAAGGATAAATTAGAAAACCCAAGTAATAAAGAAAAAAGTTTAACTAAATATGTCGACCCTTTTATTGGAACTGGAGGACATGGACATACCTATCCTGGAGCAACGGTCCCATTTGGGATGTTACAGGTAAGTCCTATAAACGGGATTAGTAAATGGGATTGGTGTTCAGGATATCATTATTCTGATTCTATAGCTGTTGGTTTTAGTCATTTGAGTTTGAGTGGAACTGGTATCGGCGATTTAGCCGATATATTATTTATGCCAATAAATAAGGAAGTTGATTTAACCGTAAAGACAACATCTCGTGATGAATTGCCTTATAAATCTTCATATAGTCATGCAAATGAATCTGCAAGTCCTGGATATTATCAGGTGTTTTTAGAAGATCATGATGTCAATGTAGAACTTACAACATCACAACGTACAGCTTATCATAAGTATACATTTAAGGAAAATGATAATCAGGCTGTGGTTGTTGATCTTGGCTTTGCTATTAACTGGGATAAAGCTTTAAAAACGTCTTTAAAAATTGAAGATGAATATACGATTAGTGGGTACCGATTTAGTACAGGTTGGGCTAAGAATCAAAAAGTGTTTTTTGTTGCTAAATTCTCAAAACCAATTCTCAAGCATAATCTAATTGCTGATGGGGTGAAAACCGATGAAATTAAAAGTGAAGGCAATAAAATAGCAGCACAGTTGTTTTTTGACAGCAATAAGAATAACGAATTATATGCAAAGGTTGCCCTTTCTTCAGTAAGTATCGTCAATGCAAAAGATAATTTAAAAGCAGGTGATTTTAATTTTGAAACTATAAAAGCAGAAGCAGAAGACACTTGGAATACTGCATTAACAAAAATAGAAGTAGAAACTCCTGTAGATTCTCTTAAAACAATGTTTTATACGGCGATGTATCATGCTCAATTGGCCCCTGTAACGTATAGCGATAAAAACGGACAATTTAGAAAAGAAAACGATAGCATTGTTACCGCAACTAACTATACCGCTTATTCTACACTGTCACTTTGGGATACCTTTAGAGCAGAACATCCACTGTTAACAATAACGGCTCCTGATAAAGTCTCAGATATTGTTAATACCATGTTAGCCTATTACGAAACTAAAAAGATTTTACCTGTTTGGACCCTGTATGCTAATGAAACAAATACAATGACAGGGTATCATTCCATCCCTGTAATTGTTGAGGCCTATAAAAAAGGTATTCGTGGTTTTGATGCCGAAAAAGCCTATCAAGCAATGAAGACTACAATGATGCAAGACGAACGCGGATTGGATCATTATAAAGCTCACGGTTATATACCATATAGCCTGTTAGATGAATCCGTGACTATTACCTTGGAATATGCTTATGATGATTGGTGTGTGGCACAAATGGCACAAGCATTAGGGAAAGATGAAGATTATAAGTTTTTCTTAAATCGCTCTAGAGCCTATCAGCATTTATTCGATAATGAAACTGGCTTTATGCGTGGTAAATCTGTAGATGGTAATTCATGGAACGAACCTTTTGATGCAAAACATTCTAATCATAGAGAACAAACAGATTATACCGAAGGAAATGCTTGGCAACATAGCTGGTTTGTACCGCATGATGTTGAAGATTTTATTTCCCTACATGGAAGTAATGAGGTGTTTACAAATCGATTAGAACAACTTTTTACAGAGAGTTCTGAAATTACTGGAGATAATGTTTCTGTGGATATTTCAGGTCTTATTGGGCAGTATGCACATGGGAATGAACCGAGTCATCACATAGCTTATATGTTTAATCATGCGAATAAGCCTTGGCGCACACAATATTGGGCACGATATATTTTGGATACACAATACAATACAACCCCAGTTGGCTTGAGTGGTAATGAAGATTGCGGACAAATGTCAGCCTGGTATGCCTTGAGTTCTATAGGGATATATCCTATGAATCCTGCTTCAGGAGATTATGAAATTGGAAGTCCTATTTTTGAAAAAGCTTCGATTTCGCTTTCAAAAGACAAGAACTTTGTCATTAAAGCAGAACATGTATCCGATAAGAATATCTATATCCAATCGGCAACACTTAACGGAGAACTGTTCAATCAAACATCTATTTCTCATCAGCAAATATTGGAGGGTGGAACATTGCATTTCATTATGGGATCTGAGCCAAATAAAGCATGGGGTACAACTAATAGCACTCAAGACTAATGGATATCATTGATGTTTCAATAATTGTACTTTATATCGTTTTAACGCTTGGTGTAGGGATTTGGATTTCTAAACGCGCTTCAAAGGGATTGGATTCTTACTTTTTAGGTGGGAAATCTATAAAATGGTATTATTTAGGATTAAGTAATGGATCTGGAATGTTCGACATTTCTGGGACAGCCTGGATGGTTGGGATTTTGTTTCTATATGGAGTTAAGAGCTTTATGTTTATGTGGATGTGGCCTATATGGAATCAAATCTTTATCATGATTTTTCTGGCTGCCTGGATAAGGCGATCGAATATTATGACCGGTTCCGAATGGATTTTAACCCGTTTCGGAGATGATAAGGCGGGTAGAGCATCACATTTAGTTGTTGCAGTTTTTGCCATTATAGCTTCGGTTGGATTCATTGCATACTTTTTTGAAGGCGTAGGTAAGTTTATGACTATTATTTTGCCTTGGGATTTAACGCTGATGATGAGCGATAGTATGTTGTTGTCTTCAGATCAAAGTTATGCCTTAATAATTATCTTTCTAACGACAATTTACACGGTTAAAGGCGGAATGTTTTCTGTAGTAGCCACCGAAGTATTGCAATATGGAATTATGGTAATTGCCGGAATTTTAATTGCGGGATATGCTTTTGTTACAGTTACAGATATAGAAATAAGTAACGTGCTTTCTGGCGAATGGGCCAATGTGATGTTTGGTTGGGAGCTTGAGGGGTCTTGGTCGGAAAAATATCAAGCCTTTAATGATCTTATAGATACCAATGGTTATAAAATGTTTGGAGCCTTTATTGGGATGTCATTGTTTAAAGGATTTTTCGCAAGTATTGCCGGACCTACGCCTAGTTACGATATGCAGCGAATTTTATCAACACGATCGGTAAAAGAGGCTGCGTACATGAGTGGATTTACCAACCTAATCCTATTTATACCTCGGTATTTACTTATTGGAGGAATTGTAGTGCTTGCTCTTGTTTATATAGCACCAGAAATGGCTGGTTATTCAAATGTAAGTATGAACGATTTGGAGGTTATTTTGCCTAAAGTCATCAATAATCATGTGCCTGTTGGAATCAAAGGATTATTGTTAGCAGGATTGTTGGCCGCCTTTATGTCTACTTTTTCGGCATTTGTTAATTCAGGTCCAGCCTATATTGTTAATGATATTTATAAAAAATATTTTAAGCCTGTAGCTACAGCTAAACATTATATAAAAGCAAGTCATATAGCTTCTTTTGCTATTGTTATTCTTGGAGTGATTATGGGCTTTTTTGCTGATTCAATTAACTCGATAACCCTATGGATTACGAGTGCTTTATATGGAGGATATGTAGCTGCCAACTTTTTAAAATGGATCTGGTGGCGTTTTAATGGATGGGGCTATTTTTGGGGAATGACCGCCGGATTATTCATTGCCACTTTGCAGTTTTTGCTCGACCAAAATAAAGCTAATTTTGAAATTGGGACCTGGCTATATGATTTGGCTCAAATACCAGCCATTTATTTGTTTCCAGTAATTTTTATTGTCTCCTTATTAGGGTCGTTTCTTGGTACATTACTTACGCCTGCAACACCCATGGAAACTTTAAAAAAGTTTTATGCAACTGTACGTCCTTGGGGATGGTGGACACCTGTTTATAATGCACTAAAAAGTGAAGACATTTCATTTACAAAAAACACCAATTTTGTGTCAGATATGTTAAATTGCGTCATTGGTGTGGTTTGGCAATCGAGTATGATTTTATTGCCAATATATTTTATGATCAGAGATTACCCTAAAGCCTTGATTGCCTTAGCGGTGTTTGTGATAACATCGGTGATTTTAAAATTCACATGGTTAGATAAAGTAAAAAAATATAAAAATTAAAAATGCAAAAGAATACTATTCCATGGCAAGATAAGCCAGATAATTGTCAAGATGTATTATGGCGTTATAGTGCTAACCCGATTATAGAGCGATATGCTATCCCAACATCTAACAGTATTTTTAACTCCGCAGTAGTACCATTTAAGGATGGTTTTGCAGGTGTTTTTAGATGTGATAATAAAGCGGTTCAGATGAATATTTTTGCAGGCTTTAGTAAAGATGGAATCAACTGGGATATCAATCATGAACCTATAGAAATGAAAGCGGGTAATACCGATATGATCGACTCCGATTATAAATACGATCCTCGCGTTGTATTTATTGAAGATCGATACTGGATTACGTGGTGTAATGGGTATCACGGCCCAACCATAGGAATTGCATATACCTTCGATTTTAAAGAATTTTTTCAATGTGAAAATGCATTCTTACCTTTTAATCGAAATGGCGTTTTATTTCCTCAAAAAATAAATGGAAAATATGCCATGTTGAGCCGCCCTAGTGACAATGGTCATACGCCATTTGGTGATATTTATATCAGTTATAGCCCCGACATGAAATATTGGGGGGAACATCGATGTGTGATGAAAGCCACGCCATTTGAAGATAGTGCTTGGCAATGCACAAAAATTGGAGCAGGACCGATTCCAATTTTAACAAGTGAAGGCTGGCTTATGATTTACCATGGGGTAATAAATACCTGTAACGGTTTTCGTTATGCTATGGGAACGGCAATTCTAGATGAGAATGAGCCTGACAAAGTAAAATATAGAACACAGCCTTATTTATTGGGGCCTGCAGAATCATACGAAATGGTTGGAGATGTACCTAATGTAGTGTTTCCATGTGCCGCTTTACATGACATTGAAGAAGATAAATTAGCTATATATTATGGTGCTGCAGATACTGTTGTAGCACTGGCTTTTGGAAAATTAAGTGAGGTTATTCAATTCACAAAAGATAATAGTTTGTAAATATGCTTAAAAGTTTTGATTATGAATAAATATCTAAATAAATATATAGTCATTATAGGAATTTGTTTCTTCCATTTAGTGTCTTGTGCTCAAGACAAAATGGTACCACCACGTCAGCATATTGCTTATAAAACCAATGAAACTATTGTTATAGACGGCAAAGCAGATGAGGCTTCATGGGAAAAATCGAAGTGGAGTGCCAATTTTATTGATATTGAAGGGGTAACAAAGCCTAAATATCAAACCAATGTAAAAATGTTATGGGATGAAACCTACTTTTATATTTTGGCGAAAATTGAAGAACCACATGTTTGGGGAGATATTGAGCAACATGATGCCGTAATCTTTCATAATAATGACTTTGAAGTGTTTATCGATCCCGATGGTGATACCTATAATTATTACGAA
>Ga0105356_10000424_pt1 | contig 39855 bp, 31 predicted proteins | sample GOMGulsemesocosm_3_FD_83502 | JGI IMG/M metagenome (GOLD analysis project Ga0105356, IMG submission 83502) | Methane-oxidizing microbial communities from mesocosms in the Gulf of Mexico - GOM9D Gulf of Mexico | ecosystem: Environmental > Aquatic > Marine > Cold seeps | place: Gulf of Mexico...
CCTAAATCAGCAAGTGCTTTGTGAAGTGGCTCAGCGAGCTCAAGGTCGCTAAAGGTGATGGATGTTTCTGACATATTATTGGGTACCGACTAGTAAAAAAGGGCGCAAAGTATAACCCCAATCTCATTGAGTGTGTAGTCATATCTGCATAAAAATAGTGATTTATACGATTTTCGGTATTAGATCACACTATAAACTTGGCTTGTAGTTTAGCCTAAATAAACGAACTGAGCATTTTTTTTACAGTTAGGTTGTTTTTAACTCAAATTAGGGCTATTTAGCCCCGATTTGATCTATTGCATTAGTAGGCAGACTTTTTATTAATTTAATCATCGATACTGACAAAAGTAGATTCTAGATATAGAGAAATATGTACCGTTAAATCCAATCATTTTTATAGGGCAATCATTCTAATACAAATGGCTTACTGTTAATAAGAAGCCAAGTTGTTAGTGGCTTAAAAAGCCCCGCCAAAAGTAGGCCAAATAATGTACTATCTTTTTGCTGGATTATTGTAGATATCGCTAATAGTATTAGGATGTTAATACTATTGGCGATACGCGATAATTCTTAGGGTATCGGATAGTATATTACATCGCTCATTACGTAATGTATTAGTAGTGTATTAGTAGTGTTCTAGTAATAATTACGCTAACATTATTTATTCGTTAAGTCTCGAATACGACCATTGATAGGAACTCAACACATGTTGACAGATGACGACCTGATAATTTCACCTGACAAGACCGAAATTTTAATTAAGATTCAAGCACAAAAAAGTGAAATTAAAGCCGTCGAAATATCCCAATTAATTGGACGTAGTGAGCTTGCCCAACTCTTTAGGCTCGACGACAACATCATTAAAGCCGCCGACTTAATCAATCTGGCGACTCAAGAATTGGCATTAGACCCCGATAGCAAAACAGCTACCACGCAAACACAAAGCATGGTAATTGCAAAGAAGATTAATGCCGAAATTGAAATTGAATTTTCAGAAGATGAAATGAAAGCTTACGCGGTCATTACAGCACCCTATGCCGGTACAGCGGTTGACGCCTCTGATTTAATGGTCATTTTATCGCAACATAACCTTACCCAATCTTTGCATGAGGAAGGTTTAGAAGAGTTTCTTAAAGCGGCGAATTCTGCAGAGCCCGGAACAAAATCGAGTTACCATGTGCTTTCCGGCATATTACCAATAGACGGTGACGATTCACGCTTCGAAGTATTAGTTGATACGATGGAGCATCGTACTTTAAAGCCGCAAAAAAGCCGAAATGGCAAAGTTAACATGCATGAGCTTGGCGACATATTAACCGTCAAGGTGGGTTCTGAATTGATCTTGCGCCACCTTCCGACACCTGGTGTGCCCGGCATGACTGTTTTAGGCGAACCGGTTGCCCCTAAAGCTGGCCATTTGCATGAATTCTTCGTCGGTGACGGCACAGCTATAAGCAGTGACGATCCCAATATGCTAATTGCTGATCGGGTAGGAATACCCCGTGCAATTGCTGAAGGGTTGGTGATTGATGATGTGCTGGTGATTGATAATGTAGACGTTGGTTTTGGTAATGTCCGCTTTGAAGGCAGCGTCATGATATCTGGCGACGTTTGCGACGGCATGAAAGTTGTTTCAAATGGTGACATCACTGTCGGAGGTTCTGTCAGTTCAGCAACACTGGAAGCCAAAGGCAATATTTCGGTAGCCAATGGCATCGTCGGTAAAATAGACAAATCAAACCCCGACAAGTTTACCTGTAAAATAAGCGCAGGTGGCACGGTTAACGCAAAGTTTATCCAATATTGTGACATTAATAGCGGTCATGACATTGTTGCTAGTACTCATATTCTCCATAGCACGATCAAGTCTGGTGGTAACGTAAAAGTAGCAAACTCAACCAATAGCAAAGGTACATTATTTGGAGGATCAGTTGTCGCGGCTCAAAAGATATCTGCGATTGAACTCGGTGGTAACTCTGGTAGCAAAACTAGCCTTACAATCGAAGGACCGCTACCAGCATTACGTCAAGAGTCAGTTGAAATAAATCAGAAACTACAAAATGAGCATGCCTTGTTAAAACGCTTATTAGCGGCTCATGAAAAAGTGGGACACTTAGATAAAGGACAGAAAAAACAACAACTTTTACATCAGCTAAAACGGAACGTCGACACAAAAATTGAAATCGTAGTCGCAATACAAGCAAAAAAAATAGCCAACGATAAAGAGATTTCAGCCTTTTTATCTCAAGCTACTATTAGCTCACTTCGCACATTACAGCATGGTGTTCAGTTTGAAATTGATGGAAAAAAAATAACAACGCAAAGAAGTTACAAACAAACTGTTACCCGTATCAGCAAAGGTAAGTTACTGATAAGCCCAATTAACAAAGAGCAAACGACCACACCAGCCTAATACATTGTCATATTATGTTTCATCAATTGCTATATGCCGATGACGTTAAGCACTTAGCATCTAAATAGCATGCGCAGCGGCTCAAGATTTAAACAATCTAGATTTTAAATCGACCAAATTCCACGTACAATAGTCGCCAATTTCCCACAGTATTTATTGTGCCATGACCTCAGTTTGTTTGTCTAAATTACCCGCCTCACCCACTAGTGCTTCTAAAGACGCGCCAACTATTGGCATTATTGGCGGCGGTATCGCTGGGGCCAGTATCGCATTACGTTTAAGTGAACTGGGCATCAAGGTTACCTTAATTGAACAAGGTCCAAGCTTGGTCAATGGCCCACCCATTTGCCACCTTCATGCTGGCGGTAATTTGTATCGAGAAATCTCAGATCAACAATGCATTACGCTGCTTAAACAGTCGATTGATGTGCTGCGGCTTTACGATAAAGCTGTCGATTATCGGCCAACAGTTATCGCGGTACCTATACACGATCAAGGAACTGCGGCAAACTTACTGGGTAGGCTTAATACTCTGCAACAGCAATACCAAGCGTTGATTGCTCAAGACCCACAAAATCAGGTCTTAGGTGCTCCCGAACAATATTACCAAATATTCACCCGCCCACAGCTAGAAGAACTAGCTCAACAATCTAACCCTGTGTCACCAAAAAGCATGGCGCAATGGATAATTCCATTTGCTAAACAAGCCGATTTAAACCAATTGAAATTTCCAGTTATCATGGTTCAAGAATACGGTTTAAGTGTTTTTCGTCTGGCTGCAACCGCAAGCTTAGCACTTGAAAAAATGAACAATTGTAAAATATTGACCAATACCAAAGTTATTGCTATCGAGCAAAGTCAACAGGGATGGCAACTCACAGTTAATAATACGGCACCGACACCACAAGATTGCGCATCATCTCAAAATCCACAACAAACTATAGCGGTTGATTATTTGATCAATGCTTGTGGTTTTAAAACCGGTAGCATTGACGACTTAGTCGGTGAGCGACGTCAACGCATGGTGGAATTTAAAGCCGCTTATGTCACGCATTGGGCCAAAACCGATGCTTTCTGGCCTGAGGTTATTTTTTATGGCGAACGTGGCACGCCCAATGGCATGGCACAACTAACGCCCTACCCCGATGGCTACTTTCAGATCCATGGCATGACGCAAGACATTACGTTGTTTGATCAAGGCCTAGTTGCGACCGGTTCTGACAGTGCCCAGCCGCAACTCGCCAGCAGGTTTATCAATAAAATAACCCAACAATGGCCGATTGATGTTGCACGAACACGGACCGAAAAATCAATTCGCTATATGGCAAATTTCATCCCTGAATTTGCGAGCGCTACCATGGGCAGCAAGCCATTATTTGGCGCTCAGCAAATTCCCGGTATCGATGCCGATCTACGTACCGCCGATGTTACCTTTGGCCAATTTAGGTATGCTCGGTGCGAAATTGTAAAAGCGTCTTCAGTGCTAACAAGTGCCGATGCGATTATTAATCATTTGGTCGGCTTAAATCTCATTGAACAGCCATCGCAATCTCGGCATTATTTTCCGAACACCCAAACATTATCAGAACAACAAATATCAATCAGAGCGCGTGAACTAGCCAAGCAAAGAAACTACCCCGAAGCTTTGGCCAAACGTAACAGTGCTAATTAATCTGGCTACCAGGTACTTAACCTTGCCGCTTAGCAGCGCAATATTTAAACGCCAATACTCGTTAACGTAGTTTTTGCTTGGCGAACCTAACAAAGCAGCCTATCATCGTGCTAGATTTTATTGACTAAAATAGACAGGCATCATGAGTAAGAAGCACTACGTAGTTTGGAAAGGCGTTACCACCGGAATTTTTGACAGCTGGCCCGCAGCTCAGGCTCAAATCAACGGCCGAAGCGACGCACAATTTATGGGTTTTGGCTCACTAGCCGAAGCTCAGGTAGCATTCAAATCAACTTATACCAAAGCGCTTATGAAGCGTTCATTGGCAAAAAGCCCTAGCCAGTCAAGTGCACCTGCGACCAATAAATCTGCGACAAAAAGCCAAACCGCACCATCAGGTCAACTAAGTGCTGACATTCGTATTTATTGCGACGGCGCTTGCTCGCCAAACCCGGGAAAATCAGGAACGGGTATTGCCGTTTATCATCAGCAGCAAATTAAAGAGCTGTGGTATGGCCGATACTTAGCCCATGGCACAAATAACACCGCCGAATTAACAGGCTTATTAGAGTCGTTCATTTTAGCTCAAAGTTACATTAAACAAGGTCAACACGTTCAAGTATTATCCGATTCAAAATATTCTATTGATTGCATCACCAAATGGGCAACGGGCTGGAAAAATAAAGGCTGGACCCGTGGTCGCGGTGAAGAAATTAAGAATTTAGAGCTTATCAAACAATGCCATGCGCTTTATTTAGAGCTCAAATCTCAGCTCACTATTTCACATGTTAAAGGTCATGCCAACATTGAAGGCAATGAACTGGCCGATCGCATGGCCGTGCTAGCCAGAATGCAACAACAGCCTGATTTTGTGCAACGGACAGATCCAATCGACATTGCAGCTATTTTAGCGATGCCATCTGGCTAACCTATTTAATTTATAAACAGTTCAATTTTATAAACAGCTGTCACTGACTAAATAGTTTTTTTCTTACCATCAGTCGATACTCCTTTGGCGAATTGCCTAAGGCTCGCCGAAAAAGTCGTGTAACGTGTCCTTGATCTTGATAACCAACTTCAAGGGCAATTTCTTGAATGGTTAAATTGCTCGACGCCAGCAACTCTTTAACCGCTTCAATGCGTAAGCGCTGCCAGTATTGCGTGGCACTGCTATTAGTTGCTGCTTTAAAACGCCGAGTTAACGAACGGTGACTAATGCCAAACTGTTGAGCTACCTCATTAAGCACCAGTTCCGACGCTAAGTTATGTTTCATCCAAAATTGAATTTCAGCGATAAGTTCATCCGGATGCTGATCACCAGAGCCTTCTAAATAACGCTGTTCTTCGTAAGGTTTACGTATTTCGTGCGAAAAATTTCGTTCAACATGTTGCGCTGCGCCAATGCCGTACACTTGACCAATAAGATGCACAATAATATCAGCCAGCGCATTAAGGCTTGCCGCACAGTAAGTGCGTTGTGATTGCGTAATAAAAAAATCAGGTTTTAAATCGACCTGCGGGTAGTCACGACTAAACTGTTCGAAGTAATGCCAATGAGTCGTCGCAGGATGATTATCAAGCATGCCAGATTCAGCCAAAAAACATACCCCAGTGCCAACGCCTATCAGCGTTGAACCGCCCTGCCAACAATCTCTAACCCACTCAATTAACTGCGCACTTGCGCGTAACACCGGTCGTGGGTTTCGCCACAGACTTGGTGCTATCACCACATTGGGCTTACTGGCACCACCAACTTCAACATCAGGCATAATCGCAATGCCAGCTCGAGACGCAATAGGATCGAGTTGCTGCGCTACGAGTTCAATAACGAGTGGACGTACCTGAGATTTATTTCGTACGGCATAGGCTTCTCCCGCTTTAAGCATTTCTATTGGCAAGGTTAAACTGGTCGCAAGGACATGCTCAAAGACTAAAAAAGAGACGGAAAAGTTTGCAGAGGCATCTTGATTCATTAGCTAAGCCATAAATTTGATATTTTGGCCACATTAACATAATAATTGGCTTATATAGCCAATTATTATCAATAAAAGGACGTTAGACTAATAACTCTTAATCATCAGTGAGATTTTTCATGGTCACATTACCAATTATAGTAGGCATGGGCGGCATTAACGCTTCTGGCCGTACTTCTTTTCATCAGGGTTTTCGTCGGATCATCATTGATAAATTAACTAGTCAAGCACGCCAAGATACCTTTATTGGACTGGCGAGTTTAATGAATTTGATCAGTGTAAATAACGGAATTTTCACTGATCAGCTAGGCAACACAGTTGCACCCGATCAAGTTGAAGCGATTTTTGGCGAACAAATCATTGCCGGCACCTTAATTCGTAAGATTGAACATAACCATTTCGATCCAGACGCGACGCATTGTCACAAAAAGTTAACTTTACATCCTTGTGATGGCCGAATTAAATTTTCGACTCGGGTTAAAGATTTACCCCAGCCATTGCCAGCAACCTGGACTGTTACCAAGATCCATGACGGCCAAGCTTGGGTCGAGATTGATGAAGAGCTTGTTATTAAACATGACTCTTTCCGTGACAACCCAATTAAAGCAGCGGGTCAATTCCCAACAGGTTTTAAGCCAGAGACACTATACAACAGCCGTTATCAAGCACGTGGCCTTCAGGCTACTATTTTCGGTGCAACCGATGCTATTCGCTCAGTTGGTATCGAGTGGGACACTATTTTAGACAAAATAAGTCCAGACATGGTTGGTACTTATTCTGGCTCTATGGTCGGTCAAATGCAAAGCGATGGTTTGGGTGGGTTAATGAAAAACCGCCTCAACGGTGGTCGTGTAACGTCAAAGAATTTAGCACTTGGTTTAAATACCATGCCAACTGACTTTATCAATGGTTATGTTACCGGCAGTGTTGGCGTAACTCATACCGCCACCGGTGCTTGTGCGACCTTTTTATATAACTTGCGTACCGCCGTTTCAGATATGCAAGCGGGTAAAATCCGTTTAGCTATTGTTGGTAATGCTGATTCATTAATCACCCCAGAGATTATCGAAGGCTTTGGTAATATGAGCGCGTTGGCCAATGAAGAGGGGCTTAAAAAGTTAGACAATAGTCAGCAAGCAGATCATCGTCGTACTAGCCGCCCATTTGGCCAAAACTGTGGTTTTACCATTGGTGAAGCAGCGCAGTTTTTTGTATTAATGGATGACGCTTTAGCAATCGAAATGGGCGCGAATATTCTTGGATCTGTTGCCGATGTATTTGTTAATGCCGACGGTATTAAAAAATCGATAACCGCACCAGGTCCAGGCAACTATATTACCATGGCAAAATCGGTGGCATTGGCCACCAGCATTGTTGGTAGCGAGAGTGTTCGTGAGCACAGCTTCATTTTAGCGCATGGTTCAAGCACCCCACAAAACCGCGTTACCGAATCATTAATTTATGATCGCGTCGCACAAAACTTTGGCATCACCAACTGGCCACTTGCAGCACCAAAAGCCTATTTAGGCCATACTATTGGGCCAGCAAGTGGCGACCAACTGGCATGGGCTTTGGGTATTTTTGCCCATAACATTATGCCGGGCATTACCACTATCGACAAAGTGGCTGACGATGTTCACGACGCGCGCCTTAACATTGCAACAGATCACTGGCAGTGTCAGCAAATGGATGTTGCTTTTATTAACTCAAAAGGCTTTGGCGGCAATAATGCAACAGCGACCGTATTATCTCCTGCTAAAACCTTAGATATGCTGGCCAAGCGCCACGGTGATGTTGCCATAGGTGAATACCACAAAAAATTAGTTGATGTTCAAGCGGCGCAAGCAACGTATCAGCAACAAGCCGATTATGGCCAGTTCAAGCTAATCTACCGCTTTGGTCAGGGCATGATTGATGACAACGACATTGAATTAACTCAGTCGAGTATGAAAATCCCCGGATTTAATCACCCAATCGATCTGCCACAAAACAATCCATTTGATGACATGGTTTAGATTTCAAGTTTAGACTCTCGGTCTAGTAATTGTATTTAATAGTGAATAACAAAAAGCCTGCAAGTTACGCAGGCTTTTTATGCAATTGGTATTAATCGCTGGTAAGTTAGAGTAGCGTTTTAAAAGAAATCGCTCAACTCGATTTGATTAAGACTGTGCTAGAGCCTGACGTAAATCGGCAATAATATCTGCGGGTTCTTCAATGCCAACCGACAGGCGGATCAAACCATCAGTGATCCCTATTTCTGCCCGCCGCGCTTTTGGTACACCAGAATGAGTCATGGCCGCTGGATGTTGCGCTAGGCTTTCTGTACCGCCTAGACTTACCGCCAGTTTAACCAGTTGCATACTGTTTAGTACCTTAAATGCCGCGCTCTCGCCCCCTTCAACTTCAAATGAAAAAGTTGAGCCAGCACCAAGACATTGTTTTTTATAAATGTGGAACTGTTCATCTTGCTCGGTCAATAGACCAGGATAATCGATTCGAGTAACCTTAGCATGCTGATTTAAAAACTCGACCACTTCGCGCGCTCCGGCATTAGACGCTTGCATACGAATCTTTAATGTTTCTAATGAACGTAAGATCAACCAGGCTGTATTAGAGTCCATAGTGGTGCCTATGCTGTTTCTTACTTTTCTTATCTTGCTAATTAGCGCCTTGCTACCAGAACAGCTGCCGCCAATCAGATCTGAATGGCCGCCGACATATTTAGTTAATGAGTACAAACATAAGTCCGCGCCATGTTTAAGCGGCTGCTGCCATAACGGACCCAGCATGGTATTGTCTACCGCCAAAACAGGCTTGTGACCTTGCTGCTCAGCAATTTCATCGAGCAATTTACTGCATTGTTCGATATCAATTAAATTATTAGTCGGGTTATCAGGTGTTTCTATCATTACTACAGAAATATTGCCCAGCTGTTTCGCCTTATTGAGCGCCTCAGCCAGAGCCGCACTGCCTTGGCTTGAAATAAAACCCACCGCCGCAATGCCCATCTGCTTTAGCATGCCATTAACTAGGGTATCTGTACCGCCATAAATCGGTTCAGAGTAGACAATGACATCACCAGGTTTGGACAAAGCCAACAAGGTGGTCGATATTGCCGACATGCCACTGCCGGTTACTATACAGTCTTGTGCCTGATCCCAGATAGCAATGCGATTTTCAGCAATCTCGATAGTTGGGTTATTAAAACGAGAATAAACCAGTCCTGCTTGCTCGCCTGGGTTGAGTTGACGTCTGCCCGAGGCTAGATCAAAAAAATCTTTGCCTTGCTCTGCGCTATCAAAAACAAAAGTAGAGGTCTGAAAATTAGGACATTTTATAGAGCCTTCTGACAGCTTTGGATCATAACCATAACCCATCATTAAAGAGCCCGGTTGCAGTTGATGCTCGCCGATATGAGTTTTTTTGTAGTTCGATGACATGTGCTTTGCCTTAAGCGCTTGTTAACGCTAACTTGTTTATTTATTTTAATAATTAGCGCATTGTAGACTTATTCTGATTTAATACCAAGTTGAATCAATGGCTTCACAAGGAAACTAGATTTTTGCCAATGACCAACCTGCCACTGCACAATAGATTCATTAACCCATTAATTGTGAGATAAATTGTTAATCGTGTCCCTTTTCATTACCTTTTCATTCTCGACTTTTCATTGTTTTGATTGGTCTTTTTTCTGTGACTCTAGACAAGTCGGTACATCAAAGTAATAGCCTTGAAAATAATCTACGTTAATGGTTTTTAGTTTATCAAAAATATCTTTACTGGCCACATACTCTGCTACCACTTTAATATTTAGTTCATGCGAAAAAGTGACGATAGCTTTAACAATTGAGAAATGTTTTTCGTTTTGTACAATATCTTTTATTAGCGAGCCATCAATTTTTAATATATCTATCGGCAATATAGTTAGGTAATTGAAATTTGAATAACCACTGCCAAAATCATCAATCGCAATGAGGCATTTATAACGTTTAACTTCTTCAATAAACGTTAGTACCCTCCCGCTTTCTAAATCTAAACTTTGAGATTCAACCAATTCAAAAGTAATAAACTCGCCACAATTTGTTTTTTCAAGCAGCGAGAGAATAAGGTGACATGTTTGATCATTTAAAATGTCTGCTTGCTCTAAGTTGATTGATATTCTTTTCTTATTAGCGGCACAATAATCAAACGCTTTTTTAATCACTATTTGACTAATCAGATCATACACTCTGGCTTTTCGCGCATAATCTAGAAATAAAAATGGTGATATATATTCAGAGCAGGTCTTCTCTCTTAATCTCATTAACACTTCAGTTGAGTAATGCTGACCTTTGGCATTGACTAACTCTTGGCCAAATATAAAGAAGTTTTTAGCTTTTATCGCTTGTGATAATTTTTGTGTCCAAGCCATAGATTCTATTATTTCGTTGTGAAGGTTATTATTTTCCTGATAGGTGCTAATTGGCAAGTTATGCTTTTTAGCATAACTTAGTGCCAATGAAGCATTGTTATAACATGTGTCATCTATTGTACTTGATAAGCCAATTTTTAAAGACAGTGATACTGGAACATTATTAATCAAAAATACCCGATGATTAAATAACTTAATAATACACATACACCAATATTCAAATTTATTTGTAGACATTGATTGTTCTAAAAGGAATGAAAATTGGTTATCACTGTCTCTATAAATTGTTACCCCTTCAATAAGCTGATTCCTAAAGAAGTTAACTATATTAAATACCAGTTCCACATAATATTGATGTGAGTAAATTCTTTGAATATCATTAAGTTCATCTATTTCGGCAATAGCCAAGGTACTGTATTGCCGTGTATTCAAATCGTCTAAGAGTTTGTTCTTATTACCTAACTTCGTCTCAAAATCAGTATTTTTAAGCAATAGAACATTTTCTTGTTCATATAATTTAGTGATGTCATGACGAATGGATATAAACTCGGTTATCTGGCCGTTATCATTAAAAATCGGTGTGATGGTGCTGGACACATGATAATCTTTACCATCTTTTGTTCTGTTTTTTAACACACCATGCCATACATCACCTTGCTTGATCGTTTTCCATAAGTTGGCATACACAGAGTGAGGAGTTGAGAGGTGTTTAACAATTTTGTGGGTGTTTCCGAGCAATTCTGTTCGACTGTATCCTGATATTTCGCAAAAAAGGTCATTAACATAAGTTATTCGCCCGACTGAATCGGTTTTTGAGACGATAGCACTAACATCTATCGCTTTTTTGTGCTGATGTAAAAGATCATAGTCTATTTCTGGTTGTACGGTGTTTACGGCAACCTCCTTCACTTCTTTACAAGGGTCGCTATATTTGCCCGTGTTAATTTTATACGCTAAATTCAACATTAGCGCTTTATGATTTTTTAAACTAGCAATTTGAGCAAAGAATACTTCTTGGGTTTCAGTGGATATATCCGTTAATGTGGTCAAAACTCGCGCTAGCTTCTTGTTTGCCGTTAAATGGACCCAATAAAACTGATATGTGCCTAATTTTTTGCTTTGCTCAAACATGCTTTCTACTTTAATAAACGAGTCTTGGCCATCTGGTTGATATTCGGGCGAAAGTTCACTTGGATGTAAATCTAAACAGTCCTGATAAGACTTTAGTTCAAAAAATTCAATAGCAGCTTGATTGCAGGCTACAATCTTTTGTTTAGATAAGAGTAAGATTGGTTGCTTACTCTTTTCAAAGATACTTTTCCAAATGTTTGGCATACTCGTAAAAGAAGAAACCATTAAACTACACTCTCCCAAATAACAGCTAAATTAGCCAAAAACTCATAATGTTTGAAATTAATTAGACCGCCACTGTCATTGAATAAATCAGTGTCGCTTCACTTTTCGCGCGATTTAAAGTGGGATAGTAAATAGCGCGAGGGTATTGGCCGAACCTTAAAGTTCACTTTAATCCGTACGACTCGATAAAAACACCAGTTACAGTATCCACTTTAGTTTTTATCTCTGCATCGTTAAATTCTACAGAAGAGTTCATTACCTGAGGCCAAAATAATAAGCCTTGGAATAAGCTTATATATACGTCTGTCATTAATTTAGTGTCGCCACTTTTTAGCCTTCCGGCCTCAATAGCTTGATTAAACCACTGAGTAATTGCACAGTTATTATGAATGTTATTAATGTAATTTTTGGCCATTTCAGGCTGACGCATAAATTCAATCAAAATAGTTCGTGCCAATGACATGCCGTAAATACTGTAAATTACCTCAATTTCTTGATAAGTAATCTGCTGAAGCTGTAACTCGGTACTTTTACTGTCATCGAACTGATACATATTATTGATCTTTATCGAATCATTAATAGCAATTAATACCGATTCAAACAATACAGATTTGCTTTCAAAATGACGATACAGCGTACGCTTAGATACTCCTGCTGCTGCAGTTATGCTTTGCATATTTGCCGCTACAAAACCATAGTCGATAAACTCTTTTTTAGCAGCATTAATAATATCGATATGCTTTAGTTGCGATAATGTCAGTTTATTTTGCATAAAAATAAGCCTTTCAATAATTGTATATAGGTGCATTATCGGCTTTACGTCACAAAAGTAAACTAATAGGTTTACTTTTGTGACGTTGAGTGCAAAATAAGTGCATCTTGAAATGCCAAATACGTTTGAGCACCTGCTTGAACGATCCTGCGAAGTAGTAAGTTAATACTTGCATCAAACAAGTAAAAGTATTGGTTTTTGTTCAATGAGCCAAAAAATAGCTAACCACGATATATAGAAGTGAAAAAAATTAACATGAGTATAAAGCAAAAATTAATTCTAATAATAACCTTGGTCTCTGTGGGCCTTATCACGATTAATATCGAAACTACGGTAAGCAAAAATAAAATTCATTCGCTAAATGAGATTCAATTGGGCTTGAAAGACATCCAAATTTCTATGCTTCAATTAAGGCGTTATGAAAAAGACTTTTTATTGAGACAAGATAAAAAATATCAAACAGCCTTCAAATTAAAAGCAAAGACCACAGCAAAATCTATCGTAAAATTAAAATCAATTTTACAGTCATCACAAATCCCGTTAGGCGAATTGGCGGTTATTGCAAAAAAATTAAGTCAATATAACAACTACTTTTCACAGCTAGCCGACTTATCAGTGGTGCGAGGTTTGAGCAAAACCCAAGGTAACTATGGTCAGCTACTCAACGTAACACTTCGATTAGAAAAGAGTATTTTTAGCGAAAATGATAGTGAATCAAAATTATTATTGCTAACGATTCAGCGAGACGAAAAAGACTTTCTGTTACACACAGAGCAAAAACGTATCTCCAGTGTGCATAAAAATATCGAGTTATTATCAGCTAGATTAGCTAACCCACAAAGTATTAGGTTAACACAAGAGTACCGTTTTCAATTTGATAACTTGGTAAAGGCATCGTCAAAAATCGGTTTTGACTCAACCTCAGGTGTTCGGGGTGATATGCGTAAGTCAGTGAGACAAATGGAGAACTTACTTGAAAAAGAAATCATAAGACTAAATGACTATTTGGATAATTACTTAGAGTCAGAAAAGTTCATCAGTCTTATGTTATTCATTGGTATTTCTGTTTTTATTGGCTTGATTGTTAGCTTGATTGCCAAGCAAATCATCACGCCATTACAAAACTTTTCAGAGCGAATATCTCAAATCAGAAAAAGTAATGATTTGTCTCAACGCTGTGTCGAACGTTCAGATGAAATAGGTGCGATATCCAAAGAATTCAATACATTTATGGCACATTTTCAATCTTTAATAAAAAACATCAACCAAACTGTCGATTCGTTGACTGAGTCGACAAATATTGTATCGCTCAACGTTGAAAAAACATCACTAGGATTATTAAACCAAGCGTCTGAAAGTGACATGGTTGCTACAGCAGTTAATGAAATGGGTATTACGGCAACTGAAATTGCCAATAATGCACACACAACTAAAGAGAAAACCGACGCAGCCTATATTAAAGTTGGCACGGGCAAAGATAAATTAGACGCTACAATGGTCAATATTAATCATCTGTCTGATGAACTAATAGTTGCTGAAAATGAAATTCTCAACTTGGAAGTGAAAAGTATTGGGATCTCCTCGGTGCTAGAAGTAATAAAAGGGATTGCTGATCAAACAAATCTGTTAGCGCTCAACGCAGCCATTGAAGCAGCGCGTGCCGGAGAGCAAGGGCGAGGATTTGCTGTCGTTGCAGATGAGGTAAGAACATTAGCCATTCGTACTCAAGACTCAGCATCAGAGATCACAACCATTATCAATGAACTTCAATCGACTACTTCGGGCATCGTAAAAACAATCAATCATTGCAAGGAGCAAGGACTGTCCAGTGTAGCGCTAGCAAAAGATACTGAAGACGTGTTGAATGAAATAATTGTCGATGTTGAATCTATTGCTGATATGACAGTACAAGTTGCAACAGCCGTTGAAGAACAGTCAATGGTAGTCCAAGATGTAGACAGAAATATTGTTCGAATTAGAGATATTGGCGAGCAAGTAGCAAGTGATTCGCAAACTAACGCTAAAGCAAGTTCAGATGTTGCCAATCTCGCGATGGAATTACATCAAGAAGCTAATATATTTAAAGTTTAACTTTATACTTTTATGGCTATTATTGTGGGCTAATAAATTACTGATATCAATGATGGGCAACAGCACTAGATATCGCTAAGAGCGGCAGCAAGTTACAAAAAATTAATAACACGCTAATAGCCATATAGCGTGTTATTAGTAATTGTGACCATGGTATTTTTTATTAAGTTTTGTATGGATACCAGTTATACCAATTCCATTATTTAAGTGATCTATTTTGTAGCGAGGAAAAACGAATTAGAACACAGGTTCATAGTTCCAGACTGAACCCCAGCACCTACGTCCATGTAGGCGAGGCGTTTATTTTCCTATGTAGTTGTTCTACATATAAAATAAACAACGCAGTTATCATTTGTTTTAACCGTGAAAAATGATCACCTTTTTAATGGAATTGGTATTACAACCTGTACAACCTTTAGTGATTTACAACATCTTGATATTTAAGGCAGATCCTGAAGCGGCAACCAGCTGCTCTATCTTCGAAAGTCCTTGATGAATTAGCTTGTTGCAAGACAATATAAACTCATTATTTTTTGCAAGCACGTCCCCGAAATTTTTAAGTATGTGTAAAGCTTCTTTTTGATTATTTGAGCGCATGGATGAGCAATATTTAGCTTCTATTAAATGGCTAGCTCGACTTCTAGAGAGTATTTCGAACCCTGAAAAAGTATCTTGAATCTCATTATTATTCTGAAATTTTTCTAATATTTTTGGATCCAGACCTTCGACACCATAAATTTTATATCGAAGAGATACATGATTAAGCTTTACAGTAGCGATTTTAATATTAATATTATTTTTTGTTGAAAAATCAGTTAATAAATCCAATGCTTGTTGTTCAAATTTATCTAATTTTTTTGATATTGAGGGACGCGAGAAATAAACCCTATCCCCTGTCATTGCATCACCATGTATGTTTTTAAGAAAAGCCCGAAAGTGATCATCAGCTTCAGCTGTGCCTTTAACTTCAACAACTTAAGATTTACTGCTTTTAGCTCTTGCGCCGGAATATCAGCTCCAATCGAAAAGGCGATCATTTTCGCAGGTATTAATGTTGTTTTATTCATTACTTTACTCTTTTAATACAAATTTAAATAAGTTCTGACACAAATCATACCAACTATAAGTTCAACTCAAGATCACAACCTGAGCTTTCGACCCAGATAATAATGAAAATTATCATCAAGGCTTCGGTATTTTTTGCTCGCTCATAATACCGAACATATATATTTTGAATGTAAGGCTTTGTAAGAAAATGGTTCTAACCCGACCGCATAAAGGGCCGTATTGAAGGTAAAATGCAAAGCAACTACATAGTGTTATAAATCTAAATACTTTTCATATCAAACCTGAGTTCTGGATAAGAGTTTTGCAACCCATTGAAATAAAGGTATTACATGATCAGGTATTTGTTTAGGTTGATATTAGAAGCTTAAAGTGTAAAACCGATAACTGTATTTCTTCCAGCATGTTTAGCTCGATAAAGATTCTTGTCGGCCTCAGACATAAGCTGATCTAGCCTGACTTTACTACCCTTACTGTTGGCGATACCTATCGAAGCCGTTACTTTAATTTGATGGGTTAAATAACAAACAGTTTGTCTTTCAATCGCACTGCGGATCCGGTCAGCAATCTTTAGCGAAGTATCTAGCGATGTTTCTGGGAGTAATATCGCAAATTCTTCGCCACCAATGCGACCAAAAACATCATAGGGGCGTAGAATATTTTTAATTATTTTAGCGGTATTTTTCAACGTTAAATCGCCAGCTTGGTGGCCAAACGTATCATTTAATGGTTTAAAGTTGTCTAAATCGAGCATTAGAAAACTGCAACTTGTCTGGGTACGAACACTGCGTTGTAATTCAATGTTCACCAGCTCTAAAAAATAACGTCGATTATTAATATTGGTTAGAGAGTCAGTCGTTGCCAGCGTAAATAATTCTTCGGCTGTTTGTTTTAGTTTTTTCTCTATCTGTTTCTTTTCTGTTATATCCGTTGCGACTAAAAAAATATAATTCCCATGCACCATTTGTTCTGTCATTAAGAACCAGCGTCCATCATACAAATCGAGTTCAAAATTTCTAAATTTTTGTTTTCTTCGTTTTGTATGAGCGATGTTTAACCATTCATTTATATCGTCAGTGTCAATAATAACACCCTGATTATTTAGATAACAATGTTGAATTATTTGCGAAAAAGATTGGTTTTTAATTCGTTCTGGTTGTTGCCCAAAAATATTAGCAAGACTTGAGTTGCAGTAAATAAGATTATCATTGGAATCAAATATACCAAAACAATCAGACGTTTCTGATATCGCGTCAATAAGTATTTGTTCAATATTAATATCCGATAAATCGTCAATGAAACCTGGTTGGTTATAATTATTCATGAGAGCGGTTAGCCAATATATTATAGACTTTATCGACATCTATTCCATCGCATTAGAAAAACGTCTTTGGACTGCAAGTGGCTTTAGATGAACTTTTTGGGTTTATGTATAGGTTAAGGTGACCTGCGTAATTTACAACATTCACAGTAATTAATCAAAATATACAAATACGAATTCATGACCTATATCACACTAAGATCATTATATATAATGGCTATGTCGATGATATAGCTAAAAAGCGATAAACACTCAATTTACCGCAAATGGAGCTTTGAACTCCTTGGCACGTCAACACTGTGACCAGTGCGCTGCACGATACTTAGTTACAGTTGAATGACCTACCGTAGACTCGTCTTATGCCTGTTCACTCCCGAACCAAAATTACAAACATTGAATGTTCCATCACTGTCAATGTATTAATTTAGTGACACAATAAGTGCGCTATTAAACCTAGAGCTATCACTCTTTTTCGCCAGTTAAAAACTCAAAACCAAAAGACCTTTCATATCTCAGTACTGTTCATATCTCAGTTAATACCGCTCAATTACACAATATCTATATTTAGTGTGTAACTACTCTATAAAGCTTATCAATAACAGCGTAGGATCAAGCTACTTTAGATAAAAACTAGGTTTGCACTCAGGTGCACTAACATAAATAATTATGCAACAAACAGAAAAAGCATCTCTTAGTCACGCGTTACTTATTTCGATTTCAACACCGCAGTTTAAAGGTGCGCAGGCAACTGAATCACTGGCAGAACTTGCGCGTTTGGTGACGACCCTAGGTTTTAAAGTCGTAGGCACGCAATCGCAAAAGCAAAATTCAACCCAAAAGGTTAATGTTTTGGGTGAAGGAAAACTGGTTGAAATAGCGCGTCTCACCGGTAACAAGGGCGTGGTTGAAGACAAGTCTGACGGCCAATACTCTTTAGATGATACGCCATTAGCTGAGATCCCTTCTGACAATCTGCCGTTTGGCTGTGCAGATGTCGTGGTATTTGATTGTGATTTAACCCCATCTCAGCTACGTAATGTCGAGAATCAATTAGGCGTAGAAGTATTTGACCGTACTGGCATTATTATTGAAATATTTAGTCGCCATGCTCGGACCAAGACAGCAAAATTACAAGTTGAAATTGCTCGCTTAAATTATGTAGCACCACGACTTCGTGAGACATCATGTGGTGATAGAGAACGTCAAATGGGTAAAGGCGCTGGCGAAACAACGCTAGAGCTAAACCGGCGTAAAGTACGTGATCAATTGGCGGAACTAAGGCGCGAATTGGTTAATGTTCAAGACGAAATGAAAGGCCGACGCACCCAACGTTCTGATCTTTTTTGTGTTGCTTTGGTTGGTTATACCAATGCTGGTAAGTCATCAATGATGCGCGCAATTACCGGTAGTGATGTCGAAGGGGAAAACAAACTTTTTGCCACCCTTGATACCACTGTTCGTGCGTTGTACCCAGAGACCCAGCCGCGAGTATTAGTGTCTGATACTGTTGGTTTTATTAAAAAGTTACCGCACGATTTAGTCGCCTCATTTCATTCAACCTTAGCCGAAGCGCATGATGCTTCATTATTGTTGTATGTAGTAGATGCCGCTGACCCTTCGTTTCGCGCGCAACTCGATGTGGTGCACGAAGTACTGGCTGAAGTTGGAGTTGAGGGCAGTAAGAAATTATTGGTACTGAACAAATCAGACCAACTCAGCATTGAGCAACAACAAGCTCTGATGGACGAGTTTCCTGATGCCATGATGACATCTACCCGTAATCCAGATGATATCAAAAAATTGCATCAATATATTATTGACGTTACGCGCCACGACATGATCGAAGATCAAATTCTTGTTCCTTATACTGCAAAAGGTATCATCGGTGAAATTAGATCAAGCATGAGTGTCACCAAGGAAGAGTATGAATATGAACATGTCAAACTCACGGTGCGGGCAAATGCGATTGATTTAGAAAAACTGAAAAAACGGATGTTAAGTTTATAACGCGCGATGTTGAGGGCTTTGAGGTTGCCAATTTTAGCCGCTAATCTTAAAGCTCAATGGGTGATATTGTTCATAATACACCCACTCTCAACGATGATTCAGAGACGATTTTTAAAGGAATGTTTTAGATATTATTTTAAAAGGAGTGCATTACGATGAATTTTCATTTAAAGAAATCAATAAAAAAACCTCTGCACTTAATTGGCCAAATTGCAGTATTTATTGCGCTATTTATCGCTCTATCGGCCTTTTTAGCAAGAAATATGTTAGATACCGAGCAAGCAATGCCCTCGCTGTCAAACGACAAAAATGCCACGGCACTCGTTATTGCCCAGAATAGCTTAACAGCTAAACCGATAAAAGATTGGCAAGCAGCACCACAGCATCTGGTGTATTTTTTTGCGCCTTGGTGCGCTGTTTGTGCATTAAGCCAGCCCTCTTTAGCAGCCTTTAGCCAATTAAGGCCCGATGTTCAAATTATTATGGTGGCACTTGACTGGCAAACCGCTCAGGCGGTGACAGATTTCAAGCAAGAACACCAGTTTACCCAGCCAATATTGTTAGGCAATCAGCGGCTAAAACAACAATGGAAAATCGATGCCTATCCTAGTTACTACTTTGTGGACAATAGTGGAAAAATCATCAGTAAAGATCGTGGCCTAGTTACACTGCCCGGATTATTAGCCCGCTCAATTTAATCGAGCATAATAAAATTTCGGCTTCAACTAAAACTCAAATATCGACAGCAACTTCAGCCCAAACTAAAGCCGCCACCACACGAGTTTAACGCACCGTTTCATTAAAAGCTTTCATCCATGACATAAGGTGTTGCAGTAATTTATTCGGCCCTGCTGATAACTGTCGCCCCAACCTAGTTACCATATGCGTTTCACCTCGAGCCAATATATTGTGTGCAACGGGGATAGCAACCAACTGTTGCTCCTCGATTTCACGAGAAATAACAAATTCCGGCAACAAGGTAAAGCCCATGTTAGAGCGAACAAAATGCTTGAGCACCGAAATAGAATTAGTCGTTAACACTGGCTGAAATCGAATGCGTTGCTCAAATTGAGCCATTTCCACTAATTGCCGCACACCAAAATGGCTTTCTGGCAGCGCAACTGGGTAATCTAATAACTGCTCAAGGGTAACTGGCCCAGTTGACTTAGCTAAGTCATGTTCAGGCGAGACAATAACGCAAATAGGCTGGTTGCTAATAAGTTGAGAGCGCATTCTAGGGTGACTGCCCGGATGAAACAGCAGCCCAATATGCGCTTCATCTTCTTCAATTTGACGACACACTTCGTTGGTACCACCGACACTTATCGACAAGGTTAAATCAGGGTACATTCGGTTAAATTCTGGCAATGGTCCCGCCATTAAATCACCAACAAAGCCTTCGCCTACCACCAAGGTAATATGTCCTCGATGTAAACCATCTAAAGCCTGCAGCTGTGCCACACAGGTTTCTTCAGATGATTGTAGTTCTTGATAATATTTTAAAACAACCTTGCCAGCATCGGTTGCTGTCACACCAGTACGATGGCGTTCAATGAGTGTGCTGGCCAATTCTTGTTCCAATAAGGAAATTTGACGACTCACTGCCGACGGTGCAATATTGAGTTTATCTGCTGCCGCGCGAACCGTGCCCATGCTAACCGCTTGATAGAGATAAGCGACGCGCTTTTGATTAATTTCTTTCATCACAATCCTCAGTATTAAGCGGTGGTATCATTTTCGCTCAGCTGCGATTGTACTAAATTAACCCAATATTGCGCCCCTAATGGCAATATTTCGTCATTAAAGTCATAGTGCGGATTGTGTAAGCCTCGCCCTCCCTCACTAGAGCCATTGCCAATCCAAATGTATGCGCCCGGACGTTGCTGTAACATAAACGAAAAATCTTCGGCGCCCATGCTTGGGGCAGGATCGAGCTGTACATTGTCGGCGCCGACTAACGCCGAGGTGACGGTGGCACAGATATTTGCATGCTCAGGATCGTTAATGGTCGATGGATAAACTCGGCGATAATCAAGTTCGCCGCGCGCGCCAAAAGCTTCACAAATGTTGGTGACTTGAATACGCATCCGCGATTCTAATAGTTCTTGTACTGACGCCGAAAAAGCACGGCAAGTGCCTGACAAAGTGACACTGTCTGGCACGACATTATAGGCATCTCCCCCCTGCATTTGGGTAATGCTGACTACCCCGGATTCGAGCGGATTCAGCGTGCGTCCAATAATACTTTGCAACGAGCTAATCAATTGCCCCGCAACCACCACAGGATCAACTCCTAAATGGGGCATGCCGCCATGACAGCCTTGACCGGTAATTTTTATGTCAAACACATCCATCGACGCCATTACCGCGTTAGAGTGAACCGCAAATTGACCAGCCTCAAGGCCCGGCCAATTATGCATGCCATATACGGCATCAACTTTAAATTTTTCGAACAGTCCCTGCTCGCACATCACTTGAGCGCCAGCTTCGCCCTCTTCTGCGGGTTGAAAAATAAAGACCACACTGCCAGAAAAATTCCGATGTTGTGACAAGTATTTAGCCGCACCAAGCAGCATAGCAGTATGACCATCATGACCACAGCCGTGCATTTTTCCTTGATTGGTCGAGCAATGCTCAAAGGTATTGAGTTCCTGTAAATTTAGCGCATCCATGTCAGCGCGTAAACCAATTGAGCCAAGTCCCGGTAACTCGCCTTGCAAGGTGGCGACAACACCGGTGCCTGCAAGCCCCGTGTGCACCTCTAAACCAAAGCTAGTTAATAGCTGTGCCACTTTAGCGGCGGTACGATGTTCTTCAAATGCGGTTTCAGGATGCTGATGCAAGTCGCGGCGCCATTGTCGCATCTGTTGATGCAACGGGCCTTCTTTTGAAATTAGTGCCATATTATTACTCCTTTACTCTCATCTTTACGACACGGGATAGATTTCAATAATGGTATTGCCAGCATAATGTGCTGGAATACGTAAACCACCCTCAGCAGTTTCAACATACTCAACTTGAGTAAGGTCTAGGTGCGCTTTAGCCTGACTTATCGAATGCGTACTAACACGAATAGCAATGCCACTTGGCATTTGTGCCGTAGTAACAGGCACATCTACTCCAGAAAATCGATGTTGTGCCAGTGCAGGACTTAGCACCTCAAAAACTCCGCGATCTGTTGTAACCGTCACTAAACCTGTAACAACAGTTACCGCAGCTTCACCAAAAACACCTGTAAAACGTTCAATAAAATCGGCCGGATTAGGCGCAACATAACACACCGTAGTAATAGCATTGGCACCATTAGGGTGGTTCATCCAGTCTTTAACCCAAACCAGTTCAGGTTTATGCTGATGACACAAAAAGTGTGAGATTGCTGGGCATTGAGAATTTATCAACATCACCAACGAAACAATCGCTTCTTCTTCGGTACCATCGGGACGATGGGCAACCCGCCTAAAATCGACAATACCAGCATTTTCAACCCCGCGCTGCTCAAGCCGCTGATGATCGGCACGGGCATCTTCACTGTGCAATGCCACCAGCGAAATACCCTCTTTACGTGCGAGTGAGTCACTGATAAAACGGCCAAATGCAAAACCTTGCTCATTGGTTAGATCGAGCTTGCTATCATCATAAATACTGATCAGTTCGATAAAATTCTCTGGAAACATTAATAAATGATTATCCGTACCCCATGGGTGATGATGACGCGGGTTAATAAAAAAACCTAATCGCGCAAAGTCTTGACAGGCTTTATCCATGTCACGTACAGCAACCAGTGGATGGTCAATGCCTAGGTGATTCTTTGTCATTATAATTCCTCACATTTATTGTTCTTTGTGCCAATAGGTTTCGCAATCGGACCAACCACAGTAGCACCCGCTTCTACGGATTTAACCACCACCGCGCCACCTGCAATCTTGGCATTTTCGCCGATTTCAATGTTGCCAAAAATCACCGCGCCGCTGCCGATAAAAGCGCCTCGGCGTACTTTGGGGTGACGATCTCCGGTACCTTTTCCTGTGCCACCAAGAGTGACACTTTGAAATAACGTCACATCATCTTCAACCACTGCAGTTTCACCGATAACAACGCCAACCGCATGGTCTAAAAAAATTCCCTCGCCAATTACGGCCCCTGGGTGAATATCGACTCCAAACAAAGTCACTACGCGTCCTTGAATATAACTTGCCATCGCGCGTTGGTTATTAAGCCAACAATAATGCGCTAACCGGTAACATTGCAGTGCTTGGTAACCACCAAAATACAGTAATGGTGAATAGTGATCTTTAATCGATGCGTTGCTTTGTAACTGGCATAATAAATCTTTGGCCGCCGCACGGCCAATTGCTTTATTTGCTAACATATAACTTTCAAACAATTGTTGCCATTGCGATACTTGGGAAGGATTATCTGCCATTTTTTCAGCCAGCACATAGGCTAATGCTGAACCATAGTTGCAATGCTGCACAATATTTCGGTGATAAAAATCCGCTAACAATGGCAATTCGCTACCATCACGACGTGCTTCTTCAACCATTGTCGTCCATAGATTTTCTATATCTATATGACGTTCAAATTCAGGCATAAACATTATCTCCTGTGCAAATTAGCCCACGACATTAACGACGTGGACTGCCTAATATAATTTGGATTATTGAATTGAATACCCAAAACCAATCGCTGGTTCTTTTGCCGTTTCAATCCAAACACTCTTAGTTTGGGTATATTCTAGCAAGCCTTCATAACCACTTGAGCGACCATAACCACTTTCACCAAAGCCACCAAATGGCGACATTACATTGATTGCCTTGTAACTATTGACCCAAAACGTGCCAGCATTAACCTGAGCCGCCATCCGATGAGCACGGCCGACATCAGCGGTCCATACCGCGCCAGCTAAGCCAAATCTGCTGTCGTTCGCAATGGCAATCGCTTCGTCTTCATCAGCAAAAGGGATCACCGAAACTACAGGACCAAAAATCTCTTCTTGGGCTACTCGCATTGAATTATGAACATCAGCCAGCACCGTAGGTTGATAGAAATAGCCCTGCTCACCCCCTAAGATCTGTCCTGGTTTACCACCAGCGGCTACCACCGCGCCTTCACTAATTCCGTCTGCCACCAATGATTTAACATGATTAAATTGTTTTAAATTATTAATCGGCCCGACCATAGTCTCGTCAAGCCACGGCAAACCAACCGCTAATTTAGTCGACGCGCAAGCGACACGTTCCACCACTTGGTCGTAAACATTACGATGAACAAGCAAGCGAGAACCCGACACACAACTTTGACCCGCTGCTGCAAAGACAGCTGCCTGAGCGCCAATAACAGCGCGATCAATATCGGCATCATCAAACACAATATTGGCTGACTTGCCGCCTAGCTCAAGCACACAAGGGATCACCCGCTGTGCTGACGCCTTAGCGATTACACCGCCGGTCTGCGGCGATCCAACAAAGATCACTTTTTTGGTCGCGCTATTGGCAATAGCAGACGCCCCCGTCGTATGACCCAAGCCGTTAATGACATTAACTAAGCCGCGAGGTAAACCCGCTTGTTCTATCAGTTTAACCAACACCGTGGTACTTAATGGTGTTAACTCCGACGGTTTAAGTAACACCGCATTTCCCGCACAAATGGCTGGGGCAATTTGCCAACCCGCAGTAAATACTGGCGCATTCCATGGCGTAATTTGAGTCACAACCCCGTAAGGTTCATGACGAGTATAATTAAGGTGCCCGCTAGGCACGGGGATCACCTGTCCGGTAATTTTGTCGCACCAGCCCGCGTAATATTCAAACATGTCAGCAACTTTAGCCACTTCAACCCGGCAATCTCGTACGGGTTTGCCCGCCGACACAGACTCAAGACGTGCCAATGATTCTGCTGCTTGGCGAATAGCGGCGCCGCATTGCCACATTAACTGGCCGCGTGCCGTGGCACTCATAGCCCACCAGCTTTTTTGCGCCTTAATTGCCGCCTCAGCAGCGACAGTAACCACAACCTCAGTGGCATCTTGGTAGGTCATAAAACCCTGACCTGTCGCGGGGTTTATTAACTGTATTTCCGCGCCACAGCCAACAACCATCTGGCCATCAACCCAGCTACCAAATTCAGTACTGCCTAGCAATTTATTTAATAGTTGCTCGACTTGTTGCTCGCCATTATCTTCAACAATAAAACTCATTTATTTGTCTCCCAAACCACAGTTTTTAACGATGCAATTGAAATCATCTTGATCTGGAAGATTGGCTTCACTGCCAGCCCAAATTTTTGCCACTTGCTCTGATAGAGCTAACTCTAAGCCCATTTCACTAATCAAGCCTTGCGCTAACCGAACATCCTTTCTCATCAATTGCATGGTGAAACCAGAATCGAATCCATCATTAAGGATCCAGCGCGGAAAATTAACTTCGCTAATTGCACTACGGCCCGAACCGGCATTTAAGCCAGAAATAAGCACAGCAGGATCAAGTCCTGCTTTGGCACCTAACGCAACGGCTTCGGCAGTCGTCACCAAATGTGCAGCGCATAACAAGTTATTAATTAATTTTGCAACATGGCCATTGCCAGACCCGCCCATGTACACAACCTTGGCACAAAGCGCATCGAGATAAGGCTGCGCATATTCAAAGGCACTTTTGTCACCGCCAACCACCATCACCATGGTGCCAGCTGCAGCACCAGCACCGCCGCCACTAACTGGACAGTCGAGCAGTTGATGACCAAGTTGGCCAAGTTGCGCCGCTAAAGCCCGAGTAACTTCAGGTTCAGAGGTGGTGGTATCAATAACTAATGTATCAGGCTGAGCATGCACTATTATGCCGCCCTCACCTTTAATCACCGCCTCAACATGTTTAGCCATTGGCAAAGACAAAATAATAATCTTGGTCTGGTCGCACATCGCCTGTATATCGGCAACAATAGTGACTCCCAACTCCTGTGCCGCTTGACGTTGTTGCTGCCCCAAGTCAGTGCCAATTACATTAAAGCCCTGTCGTAACAAGGTTGTTGCCATACCACTGCCCATGCAACCTAACCCAACAATGCCTACCGTTTGCTTAGTCATATTTGTCCTCGTTTGTCTAATCTGTGTTGTCTAATTGACCTTTAACCTCATCTTAGTTAATTAAAGCGTTGAGCATAAGCAGCGAAAAATACATTTCTTGTTCTAATAAAAGCAACGCTAAATACTAACAGTAGCTAATTGATTAGACTCGACGCAAGATTCACTGGCTGGTACTCGAGATCAATTATGCGTCCCCTTTATATAAAGCGCAGTTGTCGACTGAGATTGAAGTTATACTTGAGGTTAGGATTAAGTAGTTTTAGATAACTTTAGATTTCTCAGGCTCGATGCTTGAAATTAGGATTAATGTTATATACCCGTGACCATTGGAAATGTTTGTTTGTGAGCTTGGGTAGGAGACGAGTACAAGGCATGATTTTTAATTCATGGTTATTCCCTGATTATGAATCATAACGCCGTAATCGTTTTCTACCCAACCTCCCGCAGGGCAAGGTGATAAGCGACCAACTGCGTTGTTATAATATCTTCATTTAGAATGACTAAACCACACATATTATGCCTAGCATTTGCCACGCTTTTCGACTTGCACAAATCATGCATTATCATTGGTCATGGGTATATGAGTTCGGCTAAATGGATAACGTTTGAAATGCTCGCCTATTTTATCAGCGGTTCACTGCTTGGGCTTATCTTTGGGGTCATTGGTTACTACGGTTCTATACTGTTTGAGTTATTTCCAAGGCCTGAACAGCATGACATGGTCTTTTGGTTATTTTTAGTGATGGGAGTCTTTGGTGGTACCATTGAGGCTGTTAGATCATTGATTAAATTTGTCAGGCAGCCGCCACAGCAGTGAGTTTTGGGCAACTAAAGCGCTTCTTTATTTATATTATCTAAAATATTTTGGTAGATCATTAAATCATTTGTCACCTCGATAGCCGCTTCACTTTCAAGATCTAACAACGCCTTGCGTTGCTGCAGCTTTTGCATTGTCTTAGTTACCGAATGTCTGATCAGTCTCAATTCCATAGTGTTAAACATCTGTCTCTCCATTTAACTTTTATTCTTTTGCAATTAACATCTCAAATTTTTATCCGTAGACATCGAAGCTGACTGCTGTCTTCAAGTGGGCCACTAAAACAAACTCTATCACTTAATATGTCAGGACGCTGATCAGCATAATATGGATTTTTAGCATTTTTTAAATCATCTTTATAAACGTAGCGTTGATTAAATAACACTAACTTTGCGGCTAAATCCATAAATCTTGCGACATATTGTACAAAGTCTGGATACACTGCGATTAACGTGTTGCCCACGTAATTCCTTACCCTTGAAGTTGACGGATAAATCTCCATGCTTTGCTCAAAGTCAGATGTAAATGCGGCAGGTGTTAGCTGGGCTAATCGCTCTATTTCACTAAAATTTGGGACAATTGCATTAATTGTCATATTGGGTTTGTAGATCATTCGGATTATCCAACCCGGCACATTGCCGCCAGTATGAAAAAGCTCAGGGTTTTTATCTAATTGCTTAAACATGTAATAAGACATCGCAAATTCTCTGGCAGCAATCATTCTAAAATCTTTTTCAGCCGCACTCAGCCCAGCAATAACGTCGATATTTATTTTAGTTTTTAGTACGGTTTTACTTAGAATAATACTAGTTACGTCGATAACTTCGGAGATTTTCATCAAAAGAAAGATTTTACCAATCAGGTTATCTTGCAATGCTAATGAATTTCTAAGCGTTTTGAGATGTAAGAGTAAATCTGTCACAGCCTGTTGGGTATTGCCCGCTCTATGCTGTGATATTGCTTTTAACACCTCAAGACGGCTTGCCATTGCAAGATATTGATACGGCGGATATTGCTCTGAAATAGTGGGTTTTGTTAAGGTGGTATATTCAGTAAAACGATGAAAAATTACAGCACGAGCCGCTAAGGTAGCATGTTGCTGATAGAGTTTTGTAAGGTCAACGTCGGTATTAAAAATCGTTTTTAGGCAGCCATCTTGCCAAGTTTTACAAAATAACTCACCTTGTGGCAATGGCAGCTTTTTGACTTGCGGGTAATCAACCATCAAATAGGACTCATCTGCTTGGGCCAACTGAAATTGATTAAGCATTGCTTGGCCTACATCTTGAGGCTGCTCATTCTCATCGGCATAAATGCCAGTAAGATATAAATAAGCGTCACTAGAGCCGGTGGCTTCTATTGGGGTGATTAGCCTTATTGCCTCAGCACTAAGTTTGTCGTCAACCTGTGATGCAATAAGCAAAATACTAAGTAACGCAACTATGGCTGCTAGCCCTTTTTGGATCAAAATATAATGCCCTATTGTCACAATGAAATAGCCTCAAATACTAAAGTGCGCATTTATTCGCCGAATGTCAATGTTGTTATGACTAATTTGGAATGTAACTGGTTGATTAGATGAACAATGAGAGTGAGGTTACTATTGGCTATGAATTATTAATTATGTTGATATATTAAACATGCTAAACGAACGAAGCATGTTTAATAGTTTGATTTTTAATAAATTCTTTAAGCGGCGTATGTATAGGTTATACGACAAAATAAGCCAGCAGTTGGTTAGCTGTCTTATAAAATTAGTGCGGTGCCTGCCAAGCTTCGAATGTCAGGGCGATTGTTTCGTCGTCGGTATTTAACCAAATTTCGCCGCCTTGAATAGTAAATTGTAGGTTCATGGTGCGCTTAGCGGCATTAGCCAATGCCGTCATTGACTCGTCATCAAGGAAATAAACCGACAAGTTTTTGTATTTGGCTGCGGTTGATTTTTGATTCTTCCACCAAATTCTGGCCGCATTTTCACCGTAGGTGTAGATAACCGCTTGCTGACCACGGACACTGGCTTTTTTAATCCGCTTTTCATCAGGCGTGCCCAAATCAACCCACAGTTCAATTACATCGCTGTAATTAACCTGCCATAAATCTGGTTCATCTTCGTCACACAGTCCTTTGGTAAAAGTCAGCTGTTCATTAGCATTAACGGCCCAAGCCAATACACGTAACATCATGCGTTGCAGGGTTTCAGATGGATGCAGTGCAATTGTTAGGCTTTGGTCAAGATAGACTTCTCGATCCATATCGGCAACATTGACAGTTGCCTTATAAATTGTTGCTTTTTGTGCCATTTTATTACACTCGTCTTGAAAAATACGATATCTTACTCCAATTGAGTTTGCTGTCTAGGCTTTTAATTTTTGTGCCTTGGCAACAGGTATATTGAGTAAAAAAACAACGTAAACATAGGTTAATGAGCAATGATAAAAAAGTTAACGGTTGAATTATTATTAACAGGCAATGAATTAATGTCCGGCGATGTCGTTGACAGTAATTCTGCGATGATCGCACAACAATTAGGCCAGTTAGGACTAGAGGTATCGCGCCGAGTTACCGTAAAAGATGATTTGGATTTGCTAAGCCAAGAAATTATCAGCCAATCACAGCGTGCTGACATTTTAATAATTAATGGCGGTTTGGGCCCAACCATTGACGACATGACAGCGCAAGCATTAGCTATGGCGGCAAATTCCGAGTTAGAGGTTCACCAACTCGCCTTAGAGCAATTAACAAAATGGTGTGACTACCGTGGTTATCCCCTTAATCAAGCCAACAAAAAACAAGCTATTTTACCCAAGGGCTGTGACATCATTACCAACAAAACCGGCAGCGCACCTGGTTTTTCGATGATCCTTAATGGCTGTGCCATTTATACTACTCCCGGTGTGCCTCATGAATTGCGCACCATGCTTGAGCAGCAAATATCGCCAATCATAAGTCAGGCTTTTGATCTTGCAACGACCACCGACGTCTCTAGATTTCAAGTCTTTGGCATTGGCGAGTCAACTATTCAAGAGCTTGTTAGTAACCAACTTAGCGATTGGCCCGACGATATCGAACTGGGGTTTCGTGCAGCAATGCCAATGATTGAAATAAAATTAACCACAGATACCGAGCAAGGCCACCAGAAAAAAGCTCAGTGGCAACAAAAAATTGAACAATTATTGGGTGGTCATGTGGTCGGTGCCGATAAAACCAGCCTAGCTCAGGCCTTGGTGAATACTTTAACGACAAAGCAAAAAACGGTCACATTTGCCGAATCATGCACTGGCGGGTTAATGTCATCTCTAATTACTCAAGTTGCTGGCAGCTCTGCGGTATTTCATGCCGGTTTTGTGACTTATTCAAATCAGATAAAAACCAAGATTATTGGGGTGCCGAAACAAACACTTGAGGCCCACGGTGCGGTAAGCCCGCAAGTTGTATTAGCGATGGCCAAAGGTGCGTTAGCGCAAAGTGAATCAGATTATGTCGTGGCGGTATCAGGCATTGCAGGGCCAGATGGCGGCAGTGACGAAAAACCAGTCGGCACGGTATGGTTAGCTTACGGCGACAGCCAAAATATTACGACCTTGGGTTTGAACATTAAAATGCCACGGCAAGCTTTTCAACACTATGTCGCTGCAACAGGACTCGATTTAATTCGTCGCTTAGTGCTAGATATTAATGATATTCCACACTATGTTAGCCAACGAAAAATAAAATAGTGCGCTTTATCGGTATGGTCAACGAGGTTGTTGACCTGCTAGTTATAGCGACTATTTATAACGGCTACGAACATCGCTAGGCATCGAATTTAATTGCTGTTCAACCATAAAGTTAAAACTGTCTAACAGCGGCTCGAACGATATATTCTCGCCTTCAAGCTCGGTTAAAAGTTGATAACAGGCCTCAACCGTCGAGAGGCTATCACTTCTTGACGATTTTCTGATCCGGTAATTGGTCTGCTCACTTGGGTTAATGCCGATGCAGGGCAAGGTTTGCAGTTTTGGATTGAGGCAATAAAGTTTGTAGGCTTTTTTCCAGCTGCCATCGAGCACAATAATCGTAACATCGCTCAGGCTTGTCGCGTTATCAGCGCACTGTTGTTGCTCTAATGCTTGTGACGATTGATCAAGTTGCTGCTTGAGCTGCTGCGGTGTCATGGCGTTGTCTTGCGGGTATAACAGCATTACTTGTTGGTCCTTAGGTGAACCGCTAAATAGTGCATTAAATCGCTCATCAGCACTAAAATCTTCTCCTACCATGATTTCACTATTGGTTAAACTCAGTTCAACTATTTTGGCAGTGCCTTTGGCATGTTTTACTTCACTAGGGTGCTGTAAAATAACTAATTTAACCTGGTTGGCAAGCAATGTTATGGTGTGACAAAAACACGCCACTGGCGGCCGTAAACATTGTGGACAACGTGCTCGTTTGGTCATTTTGCTGTTCTTAACTTGTGCTATCAACTTGTGTTCTCAACTTATATGATCTATTGGCTTTGTTGGTTTTAATTTGTATAGTAACCTTCAGTGATTCCAGTCAGATGTACTATAAAGGCTTAATTATTAAACTATTATTTTCAAAACGGTGCAAATCTTTGCTGACCAAAATCCTTACCAGTCAAGGACCGGTAGTTTTAACATTCATTGTTATTGCGCTCACCTTAGCTGCCTTGGGGCCGTTAATGCAACCCGCGCTCGAATTTAATCGCGAGCTCATTAACAACGGTGAGTTGTGGCGTTTATTAACCGGCAACTTTCTTCATACCAACAGCTGGCATTTACTCTTTAATGTGGCTGGTTTGGTTTTATTGCAGCTGTTATTTGGTCAATATTTCACTGCTAAAGCTTTGGTCTGGTTCACCGTAATTAATGCCAGTGCGGTCGGCCTGCTGCTATTTTATTTTAGTCCGGACATTATCTATTACGTTGGCTTGTCAGGTTATTTACACGGTTTATTTGTTGCGGGCTGCCTAAGAGAAATTCAAAGTGGTATCAAGACCAGCTATCTGTTGCTATTTGGTGTCACTGGTAAGATTTATTATGAACAAACCTCAGGGGCATCGGCACAAATGAGCGAACTCATTAATGCCAATGTTGCGGTAGACGCTCATTTATATGGTGCCATCGCCGCTCTGCCAATGTTTGGTGCTTACTGGCTCTATCGCAGAATCAAATAGGACGCCTTTGGTAGTCTAAAGAGTTAACAATCTACCCTCAAAATCTAGCGTGTTAACAATAAATCATTAAGTGCGGTGACATCATCACGTAATTTCGCCGCTTCTTCAAACTCTAGATTACGCGCATGTTCAAACATTTCTTGTTCAAGCGCAGCTATCTGCTGTTCTAACTCTTTGTTTGATGAGGTTCTATATTGCGCACTAATGTCAGCGACCTTATCAACCACATCATTTTGACCGACATCGAGCATATCAGTGACTTTTTTGGTTAAACCTTTAGGTGTGATGCCATGTTTGAGATTAAATTCATGTTGCAGCTGACGTCTTGATACCGTGGCATCAATCGCTTTTTGCATCGACTTGGTAATTTTATCGCCATATAAAATAGCACGGCCATTGAGGTTACGCGCGGCGCGGCCAATGGTTTGAATAAGTGAGCGTTCTGAGCGTAAAAAGCCTTCTTTGTCGGCATCAAGAATAGCAACTAATGAGACTTCTGGCATATCAAGACCTTCACGCAACAAGTTAATGCCGATTAATACATCAAACTTGCCCAAACGTAAATCACGAATAATTTCAATCCGTTCTACCGTATCAATATCAGAGTGAAGATAGCGTGCCCTTACCCCATGTTCATCAAGGTATTCAGATAAATCTTCAGCCATACGTTTAGTCAATGTCGTGGCCAACACTCGCTCATTTAGGGCAACCCGAAGGTGTATTTCACTTAGTAAATCATCAACCTGAGTTGCCACGGGTCTTACTTCAATCTCAGGATCAAGCAAACCAGTTGGCCGAACTACCTGACGGGCAACCTCGCCATCTGACTTGTTCAGTTCATAATCACTAGGGGTTGCCGAGACATAAATGGTTTGCGGCGATATGGCTTCAAACTCTTCGAATTTTAGCGGTCGGTTATCAAGGGCCGACGGCAAACGAAAGCCATATTGCACTAAATTTTCTTTACGGGATCTATCGCCTTTATACATTGCGCCAATTTGCGGCACAGTAACATGAGACTCATCAATGATTAATAAGCCATCATCAGGTAAGTAATCAATTAGCGTTGGTGGCGGCTGACCAGGTTCTCGGCCAGAGAGGTAACGGGAATAGTTTTCTACCCCAGAACAATAGCCTAGCTCCATCATCATCTCGATGTCGTAACTGACACGCTCTGTTATCCGCTGTAATTCAATCGCTTTACTTAAAGTGCGCAATTGCCCTTGGCGCTCGGCCAATTCGGTTTTGATGTGATCAACTGCGGCAACGATCTTTTCACGCGGTGTAACATAGTGCGTTTTAGGATAAACAGTAAAGCGCGCAACTGTTCGTTCAACCGCACCAGTTAACGGGTCAAACAATGAAATTCGCTCGACTTCGTCATCAAACATCTCGACTCGTAGCGCCAGTTTATCGGAATCTGCCGGAAAAACATCTAACACTTCACCACGTACCCTGAAGGTACCGCGGGCAAAATCGACATCATTACGTTTATATTGCAGTTCGGCTAGGCGGCGTAAAATGCTGCGTTGCTCCATTACGTCACCAACACGGAAATGCAATAACATTTTCATGTAGGACTCAGGATCGCCCAAACCATAAATAGCAGATACAGACGCGATTAAAACCACGTCTTTACGTTCGATCAACGCCTTGGTTGCCGACAGCCGCATTTGCTCAATATGGGCATTAACTGCGGCATCTTTCTCAATAAAGGTATCGCTCGCTGGCATGTATGCTTCGGGCTGATAATAATCGTAGTATGACACAAAGTATTCTACGGCATTATTGGGAAAGAACTCTTTCATTTCACTGTACAGCTGAGCCGCAAGTGTCTTGTTCGGTGCCAGAATTAACGTTGGACGCCCCATATCTGCAATAACATTAGCCATGGTATAAGTTTTGCCAGAACCTGTCACACCCAGCAAGGTTTGATGCGCTAATCCCGCCTCAAGACCTTCTTTTAGCTGGGCGATGGCTTCTGGCTGATCGCCGGCCGGCTTATAATGCGAATTTAAGTCAAAGCTCACGCTGATTTCTCTACTGTCGATGATATATCCAAGGTGGTATCAGGTGCGCTCTGATGATAATGCGTTAGCTGTCGTGACAACGTCAGATATGCAATCAAGCCAGACACGCCAGATGCCGCGGCAACCCCGACAAAAAGACCTGTAATACCACTTATTTGCCCGCCAATATAAACAAAAGGAACCAGTAATACAAATAGACGAATGATATTTAGCTTGAGCGAGATCAGCGGTTTATGTAAGGCATTAAGGGATGAGTTACTCAATATTGTCAAACCAATTAAACCGTGGGTAATCGGCACAATCATTAGGTACATCACGATAATATCAACTACCTTGGGATCATCGGCAAACAGTTGAGCAATCAATTTTGAAGCCGCCATTAATAATAAATAGATCGCCAATTGCCACCAAATAACAAATTTAATACTAACAAAGTAGGCTTGCTTAACGCGGTTATATTGCCCCGCTCCAAAGTTTTGGCTTATAAAGGGAGGCAACGACATCGACAGCGCTAATACCACAATAATCGCAAACGACTCAATTCGACTGCCAACCCCAAACGCCGCTACAGCTTCACTACCGTAAGACGCAACAATAGCAGTTACGATACTGGTCGCGATAGGCGTCATCATATTCGACGCAGCTGCTGGTAAAGCAATCACCAAAACTTGCTTGGCTGAACTGATACATTGGGCCAGCGAATAACCCCAACCCAACATGTTGTACGTTGCAGTCAGGCGATACATTACTAGCAGGCAACTTACTGAACTTGCAATAATACTGGCTATTGCTGCACCCGCAATGCCCATTGGTTCTATCGGGCCCAAGCCAAAAATGAACAACGGATCTAAAACGGCGTTAATTAACGCGCCAAGTGCCATGAGTTTGGCAGGCGTTTTAGTATCGCCTGAGGCGCGCATTACTGAATTTCCGATCAGCGGCATAATAACCACAGCACAGCCGAGCAACCACGGCGTCATGTAGAGCGTAATTTGCTCGATGTGCTCAACGGTTGCCCCCAGCGCACTAAAAATTGGATTAAGCACCGTTAGACCAATTAAAGCCAAACCATAGATAAATATTAATGACAAAACTAGCGCAACGGTTGCGTGTTGCCGCGCAATTATTTTATCTTTTTGGCCCAGCGTTCGACCCACGACTGCTGATACTCCAACTCCTAAACCAATCGCTAAGCTTATTAAGATGAACGTAACAGGAAAAGTAAAACTAAAAGCGGCTAATGCTTGGGTACCAAGTAAACTGACAAAAAAAGTATCGACTAAATTAAATGACATTAACATCATTAACCCGAACATCATCGGAATGGTCATATTTTTCAAGGTAGAGTTGACAGGGCCGGTTAATAACACCGAAGAGTTCATAATGCTCGCTACATAAAAGACTAGAAACTAAATTTTAACAGAAAGGTCAATAACAATGAACAAATATGGCGCGATTAACGCCGCAAAATCTGACTTAATTAGATTAAATTATTAAATAAATAAAACGCAAGTAGCATCCGTTTTCAGACTAGTTACTCAGCTACATTGACAGGAGTTAACGTATTGATTTAAAAGCACAATGACGCGCTAGCCAAAAAACAACCACATCACCTACAGCCCGCATGGCTATTGGCTTAGACTCGCTTATAAAATTTCATAAACATAGTTATCCACAGAATTGGTGGATAACTATGTTTAGCCCTTTCGCAGTCAGGCTCTCACCATTACAACTGATTTGTAGATAAAGTCTCAAGATAATTTCTTTTATATTAATTTCACTTAATCTCTTTATCGTATTCGCCTTTTGGTTATGACATAGCTATTGTGCCATTGAGCTTAATGTATTAGCGTAAGATAGCTATTTAGCACTATGTGATGATCTCTGTACTATTAGGGTATTCACAACGGTTGCACAACTTATCTTATTAAAATAGACGTAGTTGCTTGCCAATGAGATTAAAAGCGTAAAAAGTGATTTTTACTCCTTTAAAAGCTATTTATCTTATTAAAAAGATAACGTACGATAAAGAGCGTTCAAAAAACAGTCTAAAACCTGTGTTTTTGTTTAGTAATGCAACTAATTGCTTAAGTGTCAGCCAAACAGTAACTTTTTTGAAATTCGACTGTTGACAGTTATCAATCAAGACTTTAATATGCGCTCCGTCCTTACAGACAAACTCCATAACGGTCAAATTAGAAGAACATCCTGATTTGTTGTTAATCTGCTTGCAGATGGAGGGATTATTAAAGAAATATGATCCCCGATAGTTCAGATGGTAGAACATTTGAAACACTGTTAATCCGTATTGCGGAGGGATGAATAAAGAAAGACCTATAGTTCCCCGATAGTTCAGTTGGTAGAACGCCGGACTGTTAATCCGTATGTCGCTGGTTCGAGTCCAGCTCGGGGAGCCAATAATAGACGCACCAAACTTCCTTATGCCACTGGCATAACGATTTTTATGCTAAGAAGTGCCGTTACAAAAGTTTTAAAGAAAGACCTATAGTTCCCCGATAGTTCAGTTGGTAGAACGCCGGACTGTTAATCCGTATGTCGCTGGTTCGAGTCCAGCTCGGGGAGCCAAAGTTTAAAGACGTAGAATAAAGCTATACCTTAAAGAAGTACCTATGATTCCCCGATAGTTCAGTTGGTAGAACGCCGGACTGTTAATCCGTATGTCGCTGGTTCGAGTCCAGCTCGGGGAGCCAATATAAGACGCACCAAACTTCTTTATGCCACTGGCATAACGGTTTTGATGCTAAGAAGTACCGCTACAAACGTTATTAAAGAAATACCTATGATTCCCCGATAGTTCAGTTGGTAGAACGCCGGACTGTTAATCCGTATGTCGCTGGTTCGAGTCCAGCTCGGGGAGCCAACCTTTTCAATTATCTTTTTCAAGCTCTACCCTGCCAGTAAAAATCATTTCAATTAAAGTTTTAATAAGTACAAGTACCTCCTCAAATATTACCCGTTAAAAACCACTCTAAAATATCTAATATATTACTCATTTACTATCTCATTACTGCGCTGCTTTCATTATCGCGCTGCTTAGACTTTGCAGCTCCTCGATAAAAAGAACTCGAGGAAGACGACTGTTTCCCTCGTCATGCCCGCAGTGTTTTGAGCGGGGATCTCGTTCAGCGAGTAGTTAAATCAATACCGCAACACTCTGCAGAAGATCCTCGATAAGGAGATCACGAGGATGACCACTGTTTAGCCTTTTCAGCGGGGATCTTATTCAGCGCTGTTAAATCAACTTAACGTCCTAATACCAATTACATTAAAAAGGTGATCATTTTTCACGGCTAAAACAAAACACCTGATTATTTTTCATTTTAACACCCTAATTTCTGTCAAAACCTATTGTTGTTTTGCCTCATGAAATCAACAACAAATGTAACAACTTTGTGACTTTTACACTTTAACCTACTCTAATTGAGTGTGGGCAGCCCACTAATGATTTTCTTTAGCCTTTTAGTTAAATACCTACAGCATATATGGTTGTTTCCAGCGCAAGAAACGCGGATAATGGCGCCATAATTTTTATAAAAAATAAATCTACAATGGTCGAGTATATTTTACTGTTAGTTAGCACCGTGCTGGTTAACAACTTCGTATTAGTCAAGTTTCTTGGTTTGTGCCCGTTTATGGGGGTTTCCAGTAAATTGGAATCGGCCATTGGCATGTCCATGGCAACCACCTTCGTGATGACAATCGCGTCTTTATGCAGCTACTTAGTCAATCACTATCTGTTAGCGCCACTGGGACTTGAGTATTTACGCACGCTAAGTTTTATTTTGGTGATCGCCGTTGTGGTGCAATTTACCGAAATGGTCGTTCGCAAAACAAGCCCAACTTTATATCGAATGCTAGGTATTTTCTTGCCGCTTATCACCACCAACTGTGCGGTACTTGGCGTGGCATTGCTTAATGTTAATGAGCAACACAACTTTGTTGATTCAATTGTGTACGGTTTTGGCGCAGCATTGGGTTTCTCGTTAGTGCTTATCATGTTTTCGGCAATGCGTGAACGTATTGCCGCCGCCGATGTACCTTTGCCTTTTAAAGGCGCTTCTATTGCGATGATCACCGCAGGATTAATGTCACTTGCTTTTGCTGGTTTCACCGGATTGGTGAAATAAGTATGGAACTGTTATTAATTGCCGTTGTAATTTTGACTGTGCTGGGCTTAGTGTTTGGCGCGTTACTGGGTTTTGCCTCAATAAAATTTAAGGTTAAAGAAGATCCTGTTGCACAAAAGATTGATCTGATTTTACCGCAAACCCAGTGCGGTCAGTGTGGCCACCCGGGCTGCCGCCCTTATGCCGAAGCTGTAGCAAACGGTGAGGCTATCGATAAATGTGCCCCCGGCGGTCAGGCTACTATTGTGCAAATTGCCGACTTAATGGGCGTGCCAGTCCCAGAAAAAAATGACGATGAAGCAGCTCCGGTAAAGACCGTAGCATTTATCATCGAAGAAGATTGTATTGGCTGCACTAAGTGTATTCAGGCCTGTCCGGTCGATGCCATTTTAGGCACCACCAAACAAATGCACACGGTGATAGCCGATGAATGTACAGGTTGTGATCTTTGTGTTGAGCCCTGCCCTGTTGATTGCATTGAAATGCGACCTGTCATCACGACCCCTAAAAATTGGAACTGGCAATTAAACGCTATCCCTGTAAAGCAGTTGGAGTCTTGATTTGAAAACTATAATTAACCTAGTCGATGACGGCCAGCTGTGGAAATTCCAAGGCGGTATAAAGCCACCGACCCGCAAAGCTCAAACCAACAGAGTTGGTATCAGTGCTATAGCATTACCACCACGATTGTATTTATCGTTATCGCAGCATATCGGACAAGCAGCAATCCCTGTGGTTGCTGTTGGCGATTATGTTAACAAGGGACAGCTGCTCGCCAAGCAAGATGGTTATATTTCAGCCACCATCATTGCGCCAACGTCTGGCACAATCAGCGACATCGCCTTGCATAGCAATACCCATGCATCTGGCATTGAGACACCGACCATTATTTTAACGCCCGATCACCTTGAGCAATGGCGAGAGCAAATTCCGCTTACTCTAAGCGATGATAAAGAGGTTTTGCTAGCAAGAATTAGTCAATCAGGTATCACCGGATTAGGTGGCGCAAGCTTTCCGACCGCGGTCAAACTCGCGCCTAAAGCCGCTATCGACTTTTTAATTATTAACGGCGCCGAGTGCGAACCTTATATCACGGCCGATGATTTATTAATGCAAGAACGCAGCGATACCATAATCGCTGGTATCGAAATCATGAATAAATTGCTGACACCACGCAGAATCATTGTTGCGATTGAAGACAATAAACCACTAGCGATAGCGGCATTGACACAAGCAGTCGCACGAGCAGCTGATCGCGTTGATATTATTGTAAGATCGATTCCGACTATCTACCCTGCTGGCGGTGAAAAACAGTTAATTGAAATGTTAACCAGCAAACAAGTACCAAGCGGTAAAATTCCCGCAGATATTGGTATGGTAGTGCAAAATGTTGCAACCAGTTATGCGGTGGCACAAGCTGTCTTAAAAGACCAGCCGTTGTTAACGCGTATCGTCACGGTTAGTGGCGATCTGGTCGACAAACCAGGAAATTACGAAGTAGCCATTGGCACGCCGATTGAAACAG
>Ga0105356_10000426_pt1 | contig 39762 bp, 35 predicted proteins | sample GOMGulsemesocosm_3_FD_83502 | JGI IMG/M metagenome (GOLD analysis project Ga0105356, IMG submission 83502) | Methane-oxidizing microbial communities from mesocosms in the Gulf of Mexico - GOM9D Gulf of Mexico | ecosystem: Environmental > Aquatic > Marine > Cold seeps | place: Gulf of Mexico...
GAAAGCACCGTAGAGACTTTACTTATATTGATGATATTGTCGAAGGTGTGATTAGAACATTAGATAATGTTGCTAAACCTAATGCAGAATGGAGTGGACAAACACCTGACTCAGCCACTAGTAGAGCCCCTTTTCGTGTCTATAATATAGGTAATCAAAAGCCTGTTGAATTATTGGATTATATTGAAACTATTGAAAAACATATTGGTAAAACGGCTGAAAAAGAGTTATTACCGTTACAACCAGGTGATGTAGTTGATACATATGCAGATGTTGAGGATTTAGTTAAAGATGTGGGTTATAAACCTAATACCAGTATTAATGATGGTATTGAAAAGTTTATTGATTGGTATAAAGACTATTATAAAGTATGAATATACTGACAATTACAACACTCTATCCCAATAAAAAACAGTTTAGGCATGGTGTTTTTATCGAAACACGTTTAAGACATTTAATACAAACGGGTAAAATAAAAGCTAGGGTTGTTGCACCTGTCCCCTGGTTTCCTTTTACAGGTGATTTGTTTAAGCAGTATGCAGTTTATGCTGATGTTCCAAAGTTAGAAGTAAGGCATGGTATTGATATATATCATCCACGATATTTAGTTATTCCAAAAATCGGGATGTTGCTCACACCTTTTTTTATGGCATTGTCGTTATACTGGCAAGTTAAAACGCTACAGAAACAGCAAAAAATTGATTTAATTGATGCGCATTACTTCTATCCTGATGGGGTAGCAGTTGCTCTAGTTAATAAAATATTAAGGATCCCCTTTATTATTAGTGCAAGGGGAACAGATATAAACTTAATCCCTGAGTATAATCTACCTAGAAAAATGATTTTATGGGCGGCTAAACAAGCGAAAGCTAATGTGACTGTCTGCAAAGCATTAAAAGCTTCTATGGTGGAAATGGGGGCGAATGCTGATAAAATCCATGTCTATCGCAATGGTGTAGATCTAGAGTTATTTAAATTGCTAGATAAGCCTAAATGTAGAGATAAATATCAATTAAAGAAAAAAACATTAGTTAGTGTCGGACATTTAATTGAGCGAAAAGGACATCATTTAATTATAGAAGCCATGCAATTTTTACCCGATTATGAATTACTAATAGTTGGTGGTGGTGAGAAAGATGTTGAATTAAAGAAATTAGTTAAACAATTAAACCTTCAAGATAAAGTTAATTTTTTAGGTGAAAAAAAGCAACAAGAGTTAACTGAAATTTATAATGCAGCCGATGCCATGGTGTTAGCATCAAGCAGAGAAGGTTGGGCAAATGTTTTACTTGAATCAATGGCATGTGGAACCCCCGTAGTAGCAACTGATATTTGGGGAACGCCGGAAGTTGTTCAAAACCAAGATGCAGGGATATTGGTAAAAAGGACAGCAGAGGATATTGCAAAGGGTGTTAAAAGCTTGTTTTCTAATTATCCAGCAAGAAGTGATACCAGAAAATATGCAGAGCAATTTTCATGGGAAAGTACCACGCAGGGGTTATTAAAGCTTTTTAAGGTAGTGAAAAAGAAAAACTAATCTAGATTATCTATATAGTAAAATTTAATAATAATGAATAAAAAAATACTCATAGTTTTTGGTACACGACCAGAAGCTATAAAAATGGCACCCGTTGTGAAGGCATTTCAACAGGATTCACGTTTTGAAACAGCTGTTTGTGTGACGGCTCAACATAGAAGTATGTTAGATCAAGTGTTAGATCTTTTTGAAATAAAGCCAGAATATGATTTAGATATAATGAAAGAAGGGCAAGGCTTGTCTGGTATTACCAGTGCAGTCATTATTAAATTAGAAAAAGTATTGCAAGAATATAAACCAGATTACGTCCTTGTACATGGTGATACAACGACAACTTTTGCAGCATCATTGGCAGCTTATTATCAACAAATTGCAGTGGTACATATAGAAGCTGGATTAAGAACCCACAATATTTATTCACCTTGGCCAGAAGAGGGAAACAGGCGTCTTACAGGCGCATTAACTAAACTTCATTTTGCGCCTACAGAGTCATCAAAACAGAATTTGCTGAATGAAAATGTACCCAGTGATACCATCCATGTGACGGGTAATACAGTAATTGATGCTTTGCATATTGTGACTGAACGAATAAAATCAGACAAGCTAATAAAAGAGCATATGTCTGATAGGTTTCCATGGTTAAGTAAAAATAAAAAGATCATTTTGGTTACAGGGCATCGTCGTGAAAGTTTTGGTATAGGGTTTGAAAATATTTGCCAAGCACTACAAATATTATCTAAACGTGATGATGTACAAATTATTTACCCAGTCCATCTAAACCCAAAAGTACAAGAGCCTGTTAACCGGTTATTAAAAGGAATTGAAGCTGTTAAGTTAATTGATCCACAAGATTATTTACCTTTTATTTATTTAATGGACCAAGCTTATATTATATTGACAGATTCTGGTGGCGTACAAGAAGAAGCCCCCTCATTAGGTAAGCCAGTTCTTGTTATGAGAGAAACAACGGAAAGGCCAGAAGCTGTAGAGGCGGGAACTGTGAAACTTGTCGGAACAAATATAGAATTGATTGTAAGCAGTGTCACTGGTTTATTAGATGATAAAGATTTGTATAATAAAATGAGTTTTGCCCATAACCCTTATGGTGACGGAAATGCATGTAAAAGAATTTTAGAAGGAATTGCAAATGATAAATAAAACTTTTAACACTATTTCTGTTATTGGTTTAGGTTACATTGGCTTGCCAACAGCTGCTGTAATAGCAGCAAGAGGTATAAATGTTATTGGCGTAGATGTCTCGGCTGAGGCCGTTGAAACGATTAATCAGGGAAAAATACATATTGTTGAGCCTGATTTAGATATGCTTGTACAAAGCGCGGTGACAACAGGAAAGTTAAAGGCTACTTTAATTCCAGAACCTGCTGATGCTTTTATTATTGCAGTTCCAACCCCTTTTAAAGAGGGGCATAAACCAGATTTATCTTATATAGAATCAGCGGTTAAAAAAATTGCTCCTGTATTAAAAAAAGGGGACCTATTAATATTAGAATCCACATCACCTGTCGGTACCACTGAAAAAATGGGAGAGTGGATGGCTGAAATACGCGAAGACCTAGTTTTCCCTCATCAATCAAGTGATAACCCAGATATTCATCTAGCTCATTGTCCAGAACGAGTATTGCCTGGCTATATTATTCAAGAATTAGTAGCTAATGACCGAGTTATTGGCGGTATTACGCGTCAATGTGCATTAGAGGCAGAAGCTTTATATAAGATATTTGTAAAAGGAAGCTGTTTAATTACTGACGCACGAACAGCTGAAATGGCAAAACTGACAGAAAACTCATTTAGAGATGTTAATATAGCATTTGCTAATGAGCTTTCAATTATTTGTGACAAACTAAAAATTAATGTGTGGGAATTAATTAGCCTTGCAAATAGACACCCCCGAGTTAATGTCTTAAGCCCTGGCCCAGGTGTAGGAGGACACTGTATTGCAGTCGACCCATGGTTTATAGTGGATTCAGCACCAGAAGAAGCACGGCTTATTGCCATGGCAAGAGAAGTTAATGATTCAAAGCCAGATTTTGTGTTAAATAAATTAAGAGCAATGGCATCAGAATTTAAAACACCAAAAATTGCGTGTTTAGGATTAGCTTTTAAAGCAGATATAGATGACTTAAGAGAAAGTCCAGCCGTAGGAATTGTAAAGAAAATTATTTCAGAAAATATGGGGCAAGTATTAATTGTTGAGCCTCATATATCAAAACTTCCAGAACAGTTAATGAGTGAGCAGGTAGAGCTTATATCTTTAGATCAGGCAATGGACACGGCTAATATTATTTTAACGTTAACTGATCATTCAATTTTTAAACAAATGAAAACAGATAAGTTAAAAGAGAAAATAGTGCTTGATGCAAGAGGAATCTGGCGAGAAATGTAGCGGTAGTAGGGGGTTCTTTTGAAGTTAATTCACCACCTATGGTGAGCAGAAAAATAATAGAATTAACATAGGGACGTGGATGAAGTAACTTGGAAGTGAGGCTTTAGCCTCGCCCAACCTAATGCAGGACTAAAGTCCCTCTTCTAGATTGATAGTTGTTAACTTTATTTCATGGTGCGAGAAGTACCCCAATAAACAAAAATAAAAGCTAAAGACAGCTTTTACAGGCACCAAAGGAGTAAAATAATGTTTAACGATGATATTTTTGATAAATGGTTAGATAAAGAAGCCAATAAAGTTCTAGAGAAACTCAATGGCGATGATGAAGCATTAACTGTAGAGGATAAAATGATTCTTACCCTAAAAGCACAAACAAATCATTTTTATCATTTAGATATAGAATTGAAGCAAGATATAGAATCATTTAGGCAAGAGCAAAATAAGAAATGGGATGAGCAAAATAAAAAGTGGGAAGAATCAAACAAGAAGTGGGAGGAGTCAAATAAAAAGTGGGATGAGTCAAATAAAAAGTTTGACGCAATGCAGGTTGAGCTTAGCAAAATGTATCAGGCCATAAACAGCCAAACTTGGAAAATGATAGGAGCTGTTGGTTTTATAGTTCTACTTGGAAGGTTAATAGAAAATTTTGGAAAATAAATATGAGAGTAAATTTCATTAAAAGGGAAGTGGATCGTAACAATTAAATTTGTAGGGCGGACTTCAGTCCGCAATTTAGATTGAAATATAGCGGATCAAAGCCCGCTCTTATATTTACTCCACTTTTAATAACCCCACCCTTTGGAAGTAGTTTGTATATAGCCATGTAAAACAATATGACAACAAAGCCAATAAAAATATTACACATTCTTGATCATTCTATACCGTTGCATAGTGGTTATACTTTTCGTACGCGTGCCATATTAGAGCAGCAAAAGGAATTGGGTTGGGAGACGTTTCATGTCACTTCAGCAAAGCATAAAGTTGCAGAGCTACCTGTTGAAGAAGTTGATGGCTTAAAGTTTTATCGATCAAAGCTACCAACAGGTTTTTTTGTCAATTTACCCATTATCAATCAATGGTCAATTGTTAAGACATTAACTGAGCGTTTAGATGAAATAATTCCAGAGCTGAAACCTGATGTTTTACATGCTCACTCACCTGCACTGAATGGGCTGGCAGCCATCAAAGCAGGAAAGAAGTTCAATATTCCAGTTGTCTATGAATGTCGTGCTTTTTGGGAAGATGCCGCAGTAGACCATGGCACAACAAAAGAAGGTGGTTTGCGTTATCGTATTACAAAACACTTAGAAACCTATGTGTTCAAACATGCTCAAGCGGTTACTTGTATATGTGAAGGACTAAGAAAGGATATTATTCAGCGAGGTATAACAGAAGATAAAATTACAGTTATACCCAATGCGGTCAATATTGAAAAATTTAATTACGGTGAAGACGCAGACCCTCAATTAAGGCACGAGCTTGGTTTAGAAGATAAAACAGTTCTTGGTTTTATTGGATCATTCTACGCTTATGAAGGTATCCCATTAATACTTGATGCACTGCCAGAAATCATTAAACACCAGCCAAATATACGTTTATTATTAGTAGGCGGCGGTCCACAAGAACAGATTATCAAAGATAAGGTTAAGAAGTTAGAATTACAGTCGTTTGTTATTTTTACTGGCCGAGTTTCGCATGATCAAGTACAAGACTATTATAATCAAGTAGATATATTTGTGTACCCTAGATTACCAATGCGGTTAACAGAATTAGTCACCCCACTAAAACCATTAGAAGCAATGGCACAAGGACGGTTAGTTGTAGCGTCAGATGTGGGTGGGCATAAAGAGCTTATTAAAGACCAAGAAAATGGGGTGTTATTTAAAGCTAATGAAGCAGATTCATTAGCCCGTTGTGTGCTTGAGTTATTAAATAATACTCAGAATTGGCAAGGTATTAGGCTAATAGGTAGAGAATATGTTGAGCAAGAAAGAAATTGGCGGAAGAGTGTGAGTTATTATAAAGATGTTTACTTAAACATTATTAATCGTTCTAAAAGTTTTTTCATTTAGCTCTTATCCCTTGAGTCATCAATACAAACCTAAAAAGCCTTCTCCAAAGTGAGAAGGTTGGATGCGGGGGAAGTAGAGTACAAAGTTTTTGGAGTGATTTATATAACTAATGTCTTGAATAAGACGGCTTAAGTAGTCTGTTACTGAGATTAAAAGGAAAACATAATGATAGATACAGTGACATTTGGGGTGCAGTTAATATCAATAGTAGTTGTCTCTTATTGGGCGTTTAAACAGGATGATGACTCAAAAGGAAAAGATTAACTGTTATGCGTGATCTTTTACTTGTTTGCCTGCTGCCCTTTCTAAGCTACTTTGCTCTTAAACGACCATTTATAGCAGCAGGGCTATGGCTATGGACCTCAGCATTTAATATAAATGCAATGTTATACGGTTTTGCTTCGTCGATAACATACAATCGATATTTTGCTGGCCTTACAATTATTGCTTATCTGATAAATAAACATAAACCAAAAATTCGTCTTGATAAACTGAGTTGGTTAATATTATTGTTCTTTTTTTGGACCACAATGTCATCATTTTTAGGAAGTTCAAATGAACTAATAATGTGGGATAAGTGGGTTCTGATGATGAAAATCATTCTATTTTACTTGTTTGGGATTGCTATAGTTGATAGAAAACAACATATTGACTTTTTTGTGTGGGTTCTGGTTCTCTCTATAGGGCTCTTAGCAGCAAGAGAAGGTGCTAAATTTCTAGTTTCAGGAGGTGGGCATAAAATAACAAGTATTGGTGGTATTTCAGGTGATAATAATTTTTTTGCATTATTAATCCTGATTCTGTTACCGATGTCATTTTACTTAGTGACTCAAATAAAGCATAAATTGATAAAACAAGGATTGCTTTTTGGTATCCATTTAATTATTTTAGGTGTGATTTGCACTTATTCTAGAGCTGGATTTGTTGGGCTTGCAATTGTAGGGTTGTTTTTTTTAAAGGCCAGTAAAAATAAACTAATTTGGACTATTGTGCTCATACTGGTAATAGGGACAGCAAAAAACTACATGCCTGAAACATGGTTTGATAGAATGGATACAGTTGAACATGCGGAACAAGATGGCTCTTTTATGCACAGGGTAGTGGTATGGAAGGTAGCAACAGTAATGGCTATACATAACCCTTTTTTTGGTGAAGGGTTTAAAGCAATTGAAAATATAAACTTATGGCAAAAGTATGCAGTAGATTTTGATTGGTTGGACTTTATACCAACGCCAGATGTTAACTACAATGAACCTGTACGTGCTGCACACAGTATTTATTTTCAGGTATTAAGTGACCACGGGGTTGTAGGCTTAGTTTTGTTTTTAATGATTTTACTGACAGCTTTTTTTAAATTAGGAGCCATAAAATCAAGGGCAAAAAAACTTAATTTACCCCAGTGGATTAACTCATTAGCTAGTATGTTACAAATTTCATTAACGGTATTCTGTATTTCAGGTGGAACAGTCTCCGCAGCATATTTTGACTTGTTATATGCTATTTTTATATTTGTTTATGTTTTAGATCATCGCATAATTGGAGAACAATAGAAGGGCAAGCAATACAGAAATTTTGGATAAAGAACTCAGTATATAAATAAATTATAGTGGAATAGCCGAACTGCCATTATTCCAAAACCTTTACCTCATTAAGAAAAGAGAAGTCAAAAGTATGTCTTTTTATTTAATTGTCAATCAGCCTTACTCAAAAGAAAATAAAATAAATGAGTATGTTATAAAAAACAAACTTACTGTAAAGCAATATGATTTTAATGAAATAAATAAAACATTGTTTTTATTCACCGTTCATAACACAGAAACGGCTCATTATCTAAAGTTAACGAATAACGACAGTATTAGCTCGATAGGTACTTTTGTATACAAAGGCTACTATGGTAATGAAGCGTTACAACAGGTTTATACAGATTTTTCACAAAATAAATTTCAGCACCAGTCATGCATTGGTCACTACAACCTTATTATAAAAACACAGCAAGAAATTCACTTAATAACTGACTTGTTGGGAGCATGGAAAATATACCAAACAGCACAGGGTGAGATATCCAGTTCATTTCATTTATTACTCACATTACAAGACCCGTTGACATTAAATACACAAGGGGTCTATGAATATATTCTTAATGGTTGTACTTTTGGTGAAAAAACTATTGCGCAAGAAATTAACAGTCTTGCTGCTGAAAAAAATCATGTCTTAGATAATAGGGGGGCTATAACTAGTACGGATGTAACGTACAGCTTGCTTAATCAAGAAGAAAATCAGACGCAAAGCATGGAAGAACTGGTAGGAAAATATGTGGAACGGATACAAAAAGTTTTTTCTCAGTATAAGAAAATACCTGGAAATTGCTTTCAGTCTGCCTTATCAGGAGGGTTTGACTCTCGGCTAATATTAGCCAGTTTTATGAAAATAGGCATAAGTCCCAACCTATATGTCTATGGAAAAGAAACTGATGCAGATGTTATTGTTGCCAAAAATGTTGCCGATATTGCTGGCCTCCCTATTGACTTTATAGATAAGTCTAAATCATCAAGCTCAACAGAATCACTTTCTTTTGCTGAAATTATGGAACGAAATTTATTTATGTATGATGGCTTGTCTTATGACGGCATAGTTGATAATGGTAATGACTACCATGAACGCATAAAAAGAGCAGGGAATAATAAAATTTTAGTAAATGGCTCTGTAGGTGAAGTATTTAGGCACTTTTATTACTGGCCTAATCGTAGTATTAGCATAGAGCGCTTTATTCAAAGCTTTCATTGTCGGTACGATCTTAAAAATATGGGAGAGAAGTTCTCTGAATTAAAGTATCAGAAAGGGTTAAAACAAGTTATAAAACTGGTGCTAAAAACAGAACAAGATCAATTAAGCCGGGAACAAGTTGAGAAATTATATCCATTATTACGAGCGCGTTATTGGTCTGCAAAAGACATGATAAATAACCACCGCTTTGGTTTGGCGCTGTATCCTTTTATGGAATATGGTCTGATTCAAGGTACCAGTCATATCGCATATAATAAAAAACTGTATGGCCGATTTGAAGCAAGCTTGATAAAAGGGTTGGCACCTAAACTTGCCGCATGCAAAAGTGATTATGGCTTTTCATTTGATACAGAGCCTCCAACAAGCTATAAACTCAAAACACAATTAATTACCTATCAACGCCCAGTCTGGTTAAGGCAAAAAATGTATGCTTTAAAGAATAGCAAAAAAGTACTAAACCAGTCAAAATCTTTAGAAGAAACCTTAAAATCAATTATTGATATTAATTATCCGTATATGGGGAAATATTTCAAAAAAAACAGACAATTAGATAATGACACATTTAATCGGCTAGTAACTGTAGAATATATTGCACAAAAATATATGTTTATTAGTTAATACGCCGGTTAAAATTTGGAGAAATAAATGCTATATTATATATCAAGATTAAGATACAAATTAAATAAGATATTATTTTCTAATCAAGCTAAAAGAATTAGAAGTACAAGGCCAATACAATATAAGATAAATGAAGATGTCATTATTATGTCAATGGTACATCATGGTGCTATTGATATGTACCTTTTAGCGATTAAATCCTTTATGTATTATTTCTGTATGGGATCAGTACATGTACTTAATGATGGAAGCTTAACTAAAGATGATATAAAATTATTAAAATATCATATTCCAAATATTATTATTGAACATATTGACAATGTTGATACTGGAGATAGCCCAAAAGGAGGGTGTTGGGAGCGCCTTTATTATCTAATTGAATTATCAAAGAAAGCTTATGTAATTCAGCTAGATTCAGACACTTTAACAAGGGCCCCCCTTTTTGATATTTATAATGCAATTGAAAATCAACAGGGGTTTACAATTGGTAGCCAAGTTTGGAATAAACCTGTAGATATTAACTATTTGGAAAATATTACTCAAAACTGGGTAAAGCAATGGGAACATATTCATGTACAGCCCGCAGCTGAAAGAATTTTTAGTCAAATTGATTTTTTTCAGTCAAATAACAAATATATTAGAGGTTGTGCAGCATTTGCTGGCTTTCCTAAACAGCAAATTACACATAAAATGTTAAGTGATTTTTCTAAACAAGTCAGTGATATTCTTGGAATGGAAAAATGGTCTGAATGGGGAAGTGAACAGGTGGCTTCTAATTGCATGGTAACAAGAACTAATGGAGCATTTGTGTTGCCTTGGCCAGAATATCAGAATTATAGAAACCCAATGACTGATACTTATATGGTTTCGAATGCTGTTTTTTTACATTTTATAGGCTCTGTGAGATTTACTGATCGAACTTATGAGAAGTATTCCAAAGAGTTAATTAGATTACTAGAAACTAGCTAAATTAATGAAATTATAAATTTATGAGTATGAATATATTTATGATAATGAGTTTTTAAGGAAGGTTATATGGGCAAGCGTTTAATTGATGGTTCAATTTTTTTACATATTCCTAAAACAGGAGGCTCATTTGTTGAAAAATTCTTAAATAGTCAAAACCTTATTATAGGGAATGCAGGTGGCAAACATGACGATATATTTAGATGTTTATACCCTCAAGGGTATAAACATGAAGTTGCAAGAGTAGTTAAAGGTTTTCCTAAGAAAATTAAAACAAAAATTTATGGGGAAGTTATAAAACATGATTGGACCAACGGCCCACACCCAGATCAGCCAACTGAAGAAACTCTTCCAGTTTTGTTTTGTTTTGTTAGAAACCCTATAGCATGGATTGAATCATACTATAGATATACAAAAGAGCAGAACTGGTATTACTGGAGTAGTGAGTATGATTATTACGGTTTTTGGCATCCTAATTCTATGTTAAATGATTTAAGGGCTGATTCTTTTAATGTTTTTGTTGAAAATTTGCTTAAAAAAAGACCAGGCTATGTTACAGAAATGTATGGATGGTATACGACTTCAGGTATAACTAAAATCTATAAAACTGAAAATTTAAATTCTAATTTAATTGATTTCTTAGAAACAAGGAATCTTAAATTTGATTCTTCAATACTTAAAAATATGAAAAAAATTAATGAGTCATCAAAAAAAGACGATATTAAATGGGATTTAGACCTTAAAAATGAATTTATTAAAACTGAATATTCAGGATTTAAAAGGTACAAATATGATATTGACGAAATTTATTAATAAATTTAGGTGATTTACATAAACTTATGTCTAATATTAATAAAAGTATTGCTAAAGGCGCAGTTTGGATGGTGTTGATGCGTCTAAGCATTAAATGTATAGGTGCTATTAGTACATTAATTCTAGTTCGTTTATTAGCACCTGATGATTTTGGTATTATGGTTATGGCAACATCAGTCATTGCACTAGTCGATTTAATAAGGGCCTTTGGCTTTGATACAGTATTAATACAAAGACAAGATGCACGAGATGAGCATTATAATACTGCATGGACGATGCAAATTATATTTGGCCTTATAGCCTGTACTTTTTTGGTTTTATTGGCTGAGCCAGCAGCCAGTTATTATGGGGACATACGCTTAGTAAATATATTGCAGATCTTAGCTATTAATATTATGATTAATGGCTTTACAAATATAGGTGTTGTTGAGTTCAGAAAAGGATTTAATTTTAATCGTGAGTTTACTTACAATGTTATAAGAAAATTGTGTAGTTTTGTTGTGACAATAATATTGGCTTGGTATTGGAAAAGTTATTGGGCATTATTAGTAGGTATGTTAACAGGTAATGTTGTTTCATTAATACTGAGTTATACAATGGTAATATATAGGCCAACTATAGATTTGCAAAAATGGAAGGAATTGTTAAGTTTTTCATCATGGTTATTATTTAATAATATCTTGACGTTTTTAAATCAACACTCACAAAATTTTATTCTAGGAAAAATAAGTACCTCAAGTGAAGTTGGTCTTTTAGGTGTATCTAGAGAAATTGCGAGTATCAGTTCAACTGAAATTGCTGCATCAATTAATCGTGCAGCCTTCCCTGGGTATTCTAAGGTGGCTGAAAATACCAATGAGCTTAAGGAGAGCTTTCTATTGGTATATGGAAATATAGCATTGATTATTATTCCTAGTGCCGTAGGTATAATTGGGCTTGCACCTTTATTGGTACCAGTTTTATTTGGCGAAGTTTGGTTTAATGCAGTTGATATAGTTAAAATTATTGCCCTTTCCAGTGCTATGACTGCTTTAATTAATAGTACACACCATATTTATTTAGCTCAAACAAAACAAAAAATAATTACAGCATTATCTATTACAGGCCTTTTAATATTTCTACCAACACTCTATTATTTAGTACCACTATTCGGTGCTATAGGTGCTGCTTATGCAATATTAATAAAGAATATTGTTATCTTTCCAGTTACTATTCTTGTGTTAATGAAACAATTAAAATTAACAATGAGTGAGCTAAGTTCTATTTTTTATCGCCCCATAATTTCGTCAGTTATAATGTACCTAATTGTAGATTATTCATTGATGATAATGACTTTAAATTTTGAAAATGTAATGAATATTTTCTTTCTAATGGGGTTTGTGATTGAAGGTGTTTTTTTATTTATATTAATTATTTTATTTATGTGGTGGTTGGCTGGTAAGCCGAATGGGGCTGAAAAAAATTTAATTTATATTATCTCTAATAAGATAAAAAGGTGATTTATTATGAGTTTCTCATATAAAAATTTGAGTTTATATCAGGGAATTAAGCTACGCTATAATGCTTGGGAAGATCAACAACTTATAAATACAGCTATTCAACATAAAAAAATACCTCAATGGTCGATAGACAATAAAGCGATATTTATTCATATCCCTAGAACTGCAGGCAGTAGTATTGTTAAGGCGGGCATTAAGGAAGTTTATGGTCATGTAAGTTATGACTGGTATAAAAACCGTATTCCAGATGAGTATGATAATTATTTTAAGTTTGCTTTTGTTAGAAACCCTTGGGATAGGTTAGTTTCAATATACTTTTATTTAAATCAGGTGCAAAGTCCTTTAGATAGGTTATGGGCCGAACAAAATATCAAAAAATATAAGACATTTGAAGAGTTTGTTTTATGCTGGGTTAATGAAATTAATATAAGAAAATATATGCATTTTATTCCTCAGTATAGTTACTTATATAACAATAGTTTACAGCTTGAGGTCGACTTTGTAGGAAGGTTTGAAACGCTTGATAAGGATTATGCAATAATTGCAAATAAGTTAGGTATAAAACCAGTATTGCCTAAAGTTAACTCGTCAAATAAGTTAAGTTATAGAGATTACTATACTCCAGAATTAGTAACTATTGTAAGTGATGTTTATAGGCAGGATATTGATTTATTTGAATACAAATATTAGGGTTATGTTTTGTATCGATATGTTGATTAACTTAATACACTATTGTATATGATAAATAAAAAAGTTTACATCAGTATCATTAACTGGAATAAAGCAGATGATACTTTGGACTGTGTTCTTAGTTTATTTAAGTCTAAGGTATTGCCTTCTAATATAACTACAAAAGTATTTATTATTGATAATGGTTCTGAGTTGGATGATTATAATAAATTATCAACTGGGTTAGCTAGTTTGCCCGTTTCTTTAATTCGCTTGGAAGAAAACCTAGGGTTTTCAGGTGGACACAATATAATTATGCAAAAGGCCATTGATAATAACGTGGACTATGTTTGGCTTGTTAATAATGATGGACTGATTTTAGAAGATACTCTAGAAAAACTGATTAATTTAGTGGAAAATGACGATGTATGTGGGGCTGTATCACCACTTATTGTTAGAAAAGGTAATGAGAAAATTGTTGATTTTGGTGGGGCTTATCATAAATGGCAAGGTTTAGAGCTGGTTTCTTTAGATTATAAAGAACATACTGCTATGTCAGTTAATGAACAAGATAATTTTTGGCTTATTGGCGCCGCTATTTTGTTTAGAGTCACTGCGCTAAAACAAGTGGGATTATTTGATGATCGGTTTTTTGCCTATTTTGAAGATAATGAAATTTGTGCCAAATTGGCAGAGGCGGGCTGGACTAATCGCTTAGCATACGATACTCATTTTCTGCATGACATACCAGGAGAAAGAGCTCCTTACTTTTATTACCTAACCACGAGAAATGATTTCTTCTTTTGGCTAAAACATACACCAAAGCCGCATCGTCGGTTTATTTGGTTACGCTTGATTGATCGTGCTATTTATCGGGCAAATCGATTGTTGTTTATTGGTGAGCAGACTAAATATGATGCGTGTTTATTGGGTTGTTATGATGGGGTTTTAGGGCGAGGTGGCCGGCCTGAACTAGATAGAAAAGTACCTCTAGTTATGAAACTATTTAGTAAATTATTATGGTTGTATCATGCTAAACATATTAAGGTGAATAATTAATTTAAATTTTGTAGGGAAGTCTTTAGCCACAATGCTATTGACTTAAGCCCTCTCTTGTTGGAGAGGGCAGGGTGAGGAGAATAAAATCATGCTCCTACATTAATGCTTTTCAAAGAATAGTTTCATAAACCAGGGTGCTTTACGTTGTGGGTTATATTCACCGCCTATACAACGGAAACCATCCCACAGTCCTAATAAACAAGCTGCAACCTGTTGTTCATGTCCTTTTAATGCGGTAATTTGTTTTTTTGTTTGATGTACGTTCCATCTGCATATTTTTAAATATTTAAGCAGACTCAAGTGTTTTTTCCATAAATAAAAGCTATTACGCACCACATAGTAATAATAGTGAGGGGAACGGTGTCCAACATGCCCTTGATGCCAAACGCTCGCATCAAAAACGGTTACATTTTTTAAGCCTGCTTTAATACTACGCAGGGAATAATCAGTATCTTCCGCATAAGCAAATAGATGTTCATCGAGTAAACCAATGGCTTCAACTGTATATTTGGGAATAAGTAAGGCTGTTCCCCAGATGATAATTTGCTCAGGTGTTTCCGATTGCCATTGCTGTGCAGTTGCTATGTCGATGGCTTCTTTAGTGACAGGGATTGAAAAATCGATATGAGTGTTACAGTGCTGAATTTTATCATTAGGTTCTTTTTCAAACAGTACTGGACTAAGCAGGCCAATCTTTGGGTCTTTTTGAGCTGCAATGACTAGTTTTTCTAAGCAATCTGTACCAGCTGTTGCATCATTATTTAATATCCATACATAGTCAGCACCTGCTTCTATTGAGGATTTTATAGCTTTATTATTACCACCAGCAAAGCCTAGGTTTTGAGTGTTACAGCGTAATTCAATCTGTGAAATGTTGGATAGCTTGTTAATGGAATTATTACTTGAGGCATTATCCATCACAATGATTTTATAATTTGTATAGCTTTGTGATTTTAACGATTCAATGCAATCAAGTGTACTTTTGTAATCATTCCAGTTAAGAATGATAATGTGAACTAATGGGGACATGGATATACCTTTATCTAGAGTAGTTTTCGTAAAAGTCTTTCTACTCGATTTGCTTTAAAAAAAGCTTGTTGGTGCGCTGTTAAATAGTCATTAGCTGCCATCCATTTAAGTGAGCCGCCAGTATAAGCAGGGTTATTTGGTATTTTATATAAATTAGCGTTTTCAGGTAAACCAAATGTATGAGTGTTATTAAATTTGTGTAAATAAGCAGCTTTGACCAAATAGTCCTCCCAATGCTTATCTTTGATATGACCCCAGTTATTTGATGCATTATTGTTGGCTATACGCACATCAATACGGTGTTGAGTTTGTTTAGCTGATCGGTATTGAAAATGATTAACTAGAATTTTTTCTGGACTGATTTTCAGCCAGTCACAGCGTGACTTGACCAATTGTTCATTTAATTGTATTTCTGGTGTATATTTAAATACGCGAGGTTCACCATAATTAACTAAATAATAGGGGCGTTGTTCAATAATGGGGATGTGTGTATTAAACGTTTCACAATCATCTAATTCAGTAAAATAAAATTGTGCATCACTGTACTCAATACAGTTACTATTATTTTTTTCAGCAATGGTGATTTTGTCTAAGGTATTTTCTGTAAAAAGTTCATCTGCATCTAAAATAGCTAACCAATCGCCCAATTGAAATTCATTAACATGCTGATAAAGTAACTGGTATTTTAAATTATCAGAAAATGCATCAGTCAGTGTATAAACTTTGGGGATAATATCATTAAATTTTTTTGCTATATTTGCGGTCTCATCACTAGAGCCATTGTCATAAAAAAAAATCTTTTTAAAACCTCCAAACTCTCTAAGTGAAAGTAATGTTTGCTCGATAATATCCGCTTCGTCTTTTGCTATTAGTAGGCCGTATAGGTTCATAAATTTATGACTATATAAGTAATAAGATAAGAGTTCAATTTATTTTTTTTAGTAAAATAGAACGTTGATGTTGTTGTTGGTTAAGATAAGTATTGATATCAATATTATTCAATTTAGCCCCGACATTTTCTTTTTGTTCAGTTATGCAGTTTGTGTTGAATATATCTGCGAGCATATGCTCACCCAATTCAGCCTTATAATGGGCGGGCTCCCAAAACCAATTAGATTGTGGTTCTGGATAGTTCTTTTTTGGGATTACCGATACACTATAGTTTGAATAGACTGAAAAATCCCATATTTCAACATGGTTTTTCCCATATTTATTGACTGTTTCAACTAATGTTTTTTTGAAATTTTCAAATTCATTCCAGTAACCAGAATTCTGAATAACTTCTAAATAACTGTAGTGATATGGGTTGATGAATAGAGTTAGTTTTATTCGTTTTTCTTCAGCTAATTGAATGGTACGTTTTATAGCTTCAAACTCAATAGACCATCTTTGTGAGTCATAGATGGATTTGTTTTTTGTAGAGAATATCTGTTTCAATAAACCTTGTTTCTGCTTAAAAAGTACCCAGCTACCTTCGTAGTGAATCATTTCTTTAAAATCATTTGCAGGGTTAAAGCCTAGTGATGTTCGATCAGTCGAATTTTCTGACTGTGACATTAGAGTGTAAACGCTATCACTAAGCGCATTTAAAGAAAATAATGAGTTAGGGTAGTCTTTTAATTTAGTAAATGAATAATCATCATTACTTAGTAGCTGTTCAGTGACTAATAGACGGTCAAGAAATTCATTGTTTCACTTTGGCCAAAAAAGGGTGTTGTTATTTCTTGACTGTAGAAAATCAATAAAATCAATGCCTAGCAGTATATTTTTTACATTTCCTATCGATACAGCGTGAAATAATGCGCGAACCTGTTCGTATGTTCCTAAGCCTGGGAATGTTAGGTTATAGACTGCTCCTATTCCTTTAGGCCAACATTCAGAAAGTGGATTTAATCCCATTTCTGGACGGGAGTTTCCTACAATAATTGTTTCAGGGTTAATATTTATGACATTGTAGGGTTTAAATAGTGCTGTTCGGTTTGCTGCAGCTGGTTTTTTATCATTAAAACCTGAAACCCGTTTTGTTTGAAATAATGAGTATGGATCAATTATATAGTTTGTGCATGCTAATATTAGGCTTATAAGTGTTACAAAGGAAATAAAGTAATAGCTGTATTGTTTTACTTGCATAGCTTCAGAATTGAAAGTATAAAAATTCAGATACTCGCGTCATTCCAAAAATGGCAATAACAAGAGTCCCAGACATGATGAGTGCCCAACCTATTGAGTAACGAAACTTAAGTGTGTTGTGAAATAGTCCTTGATTAAATAATGCGTCGCCTTGTTCTGAATCTTCCAGATTAAGGGGTTCTATTATTTGTTGAGTATTGGGTAATGTAAACGCGATAAACATGAGTAGTAAAAGCCATAAATATGTAAATATAAATTGTGAGCCGCCACCGATGAAGGTAGTTATCCCTAAACCGGAGAGGGTGTTACTTAAGCCTCCTAGTCTCGCAACTATAGCATTAGGTAATGCAACCCCATTAAAACCATACATGCCTTTTAAAATGATGAGTGCCGCATCAAAATTTACAGCTCTAAAAAAACCCAGCCATTTACAACCGATACAAAGGTTAATAACCAGCTGAATACTCGCCATAGTGAGCATTGCTTGAGCCCTTCTAATTTAAGACTTTTCTGGATATAGTGCCATGCATGATTTGTAACTAAATACAGTCCATGTAGGCCGCTCCATAAAATAAATGTCCACCCAGCACCATGCCATAAACCACCTAAGAACATGGGGTGAATAAATTTATATAGCGCCGAGTTTTACCTTTACGGTTTCCTCCTAAACTAAAATATACATAATCCCTTAGGAAGCGAGATAAGGTGATATGCCACCGCCTCCAGAATTCAATAATACTCAGTGATTTATAGGGTGAAAAGAAGTTTAATGGTAGACGTATGCCAAACATGCGAGTGATACCAATGGCCATGTCTGAGTAACCGGAGAAATCAAAATATAGCTGAAAAGTATAGGCAAGTGCACCACCCCAAGCGACAAAAAGTGACATGGGTTCACCCGTTAACGCGGCATTAAAAACGGGACTTGAGTATTGGGCAATACCATCAGCGAGGACTACTTTTTTAAATAATCCCAAGGCAAAAATATTTACGCCAATTACAATATTGTCGAGTTTAGGTTTCATGTTATCTAGCTTCATAAACTGAGGTAACATTTCTTTATGATGAACAATAGGGCCGGCGATTAGTTGCGGGAAAAAAGTAACAAACAGAACGTAATGAGTGAATTTGAATTCTTTAGTGATGCCTTTGTAGATATCAACGAGGTAGGCAACTTGTTGAAAGGTAAAAAATGAAATCGCTAACAGTAAAATTATTTTATTGATTTGGGATGTAAAACCAAAAACTAGATTTATATTTTCAATTATAAAATTAGCATATTTAAAATAAGCTAATAACCCAAGGTTAAATATTAAACCTGATATAAAAAGAAATTTTGTATGTCTGTTTTTAGATATTGTACGGCTGCGAACAATTGCTTCCCCGATAAAATAATTTACACTGATAGACAACATGATTAGTGCGAGATAGATAGGGTTCCACCAACCATAGAAAAACAAAGAGGCTACAACAAGAAAGCTAATAGCCATTTCCCCACTTTTGTATTTAGCAAGGATAAAATAGATGCTAAACGTAATAGGTAAGAAAGCAAAAATAAAGATATATGAGTTAAATAACATAGGAACTTTTGTAGGGGTTATGAATGTACATTTTTATAATAATTAAATAGTTTTATTTGAAATTTATGTTGTTAACAATTTCTTTACTTGCTTTATAACTCCAATGCGTGTCATCTGAGTAGTAAACATCCTTTATGCCTTTGTTTGTTAATTTTCTAAGTATTTTTTTGTATCAATAAATATATACGACTTATCTAATGGTCTGATAGACTCAAAAAAACACTATCTTTATATTTGTTTTCTATTATATATTTACTGTATAAATTATATTTATCGACTGCAGGCATAAAATACAATGCTATATTGTTTGATTTAAGAATTTCTTGTAATTTATTTAACTTTACTACAGCGTTAAGGTTGGGTTTTTTAATTTGATTTATCTAACTAAACAACCACCAGATAAAGCTGGTGGGTTCGTATAAAGGGCTAAAGTCCGGCTACGGGTCAGTCTTGAAATTATCATCACCTTTAGGTTCAAAGTGATGTTATAAATGATTCTTAATCATTTTCTCTGTTAATTCGCCGGAGGGGGGCACACAAAATAGCCTTTAGCCCAGAAATGTCGTCCCCAATAACTCTTTTTTAAATCAGGAAAACTTTCAAATACTTTTGAAGCACTTCTTCCTTTTTTTAGCCTCATTATTTTACTGGGTGCTAAATTGGCTGGTGCTGAAACCAACAAATGCACATGATCCTTACTCATAAAACCTTTCAATATTTCAATCTCAAATGCTTCACACGTTTGCCGAATTAATTCTCGCACTTTTAACCCAGCATCCCCTTTTAGTATTTGCTACCGATATTTAGTCGAAAAAACAAAGTGATAGTGAGTTTTAAAAAACGTACGGCTTCCATATCTATACTCCATAGCATCCCCAAACTATCGCCTAAAATCACTATTCTAAATTATAGATAAATCTGACCGCCTAAAGGCGGTGGTTTTAACCTTGTTTAGGGAATAATAAATGATATATATTTTATTTAAATCAATCAAATGTTAACTAAATAAATATTAAGTCTAGGTATAAAACCCAGCATAAAGCTTACAAATATGGGACTAAAATTTATTATCCCCCCAATAATAAGCACTATCAATTAATGGGTTGAAATAGGTCTGCATTCCAGAGGGAGAAAGGTCAACATGCAATCGGTTGTTAAGGAATGAAAAACCATTGTATAAATGATAGTTACGGAAATCCCAGTTATGATCCTGACCAATATACAAAGACATGACACCAAAAATAACGGGAATAAAACTTATTAATAGAATGTTTAAGGTGTGCTCTGATATTTTACTATGCATAATATTTTTTACTAAATAGTAGTGTTATTGTATATGCCAGCCACTTTAGTGTGAACCCATTTAATAACACTTGCTGTGCATAATATCTTGCTAAATCATATTTTTTTTCTTGATATAGTAGCCTGCTTATAGCCTTTAATGTAAATGTTTTATGTTTTTTAAGTTTATTTATGATTTTAATATTAGTAAGATTAAGTATACTTTTATCGAGCAGAGTAAGTTGAAACAAGTATTTTTCTAATATTTTTGTGGAGCTTGAGGCGCTATCATTTTTTATTTTATCTGGTACATTATGTCTTGCTATTTCTACCGGGTTATAGATGACCTTTTCGGCTTTGTCTAATACTGTGTAATAAAATAGCCTATCTTCTTCATAACGAATGTTTTCATTAAAGCCATTAATACTTTGAAAGAGCGATTTACTTACAATAGTGGTATTAAGATGGCAAAAACCATCTACTAGAAGAAGTTCGTCCACTGTTACAGGATAAGTACCATTTATAGCTTGTTTTGTATTTTTGTTGATAAGTCTATCTAATGGTGCTAACCAGATTTTTTTATCTGTTAGTTCTTGCTGTTCGTAGACTTGTTGATTACTAAAATAAACATCTGCTTGGGTCTTTTTAAGTGTGTCATGTGCTAATCTTAAATACTCTTGATCTATCCAGGTATCATCATCATCTAAAAAACATAGGTAATTTCCTTGTGCGTGAAGTGCACCAATATTACGAGAGTAACTAGGACCATGTCCATTGAGTGAAGACCTTAGGTTGATAAAACTTACTTTGTCGCCTAATATGTTTTCTAGTGATTGGTAAGCACTGATGTACTCTTCTTTAGAGCCATCATTGATAATGAGAATTTCAAAGTCAGTAAAACTCTGCGCTAGAACAGATTGAACTGCTAGCTTGACAAGTTCAGGGCGATTTCTTGTGGCTATTATTATTGAGAATTCCATGCTTTACTGTCCTATCTACTATTGTTTATTTCACTTTAGTAAGATAAACAAGAGTGTCTGTTTGTGTAAGGTTAAAAAATTAATTTAAGTTTTCGTCTAATCTAACTAGATCAAAACTCATCGCATTATTTTCAAGTTTATTTAATAATTCATTGTAATTTATATTATTAATGATTGAATTATTCGTACTAAATTCATTTAAAAAAAAGCTATTATATTTTCCTGAATAATGAGTTAAATCTTTATAGTTAGAGATGTCTTTTATGAAATCTTTATCTGCAAACCAGTATATTTCAGTGTTAGAGTATATCTCAGATTCTAGTACAATTTTTTTCACTAAATCTTTGTATTTTATAAATTCGTCAGGGTTTGTTTGGATATCAATTGCAAATTTTACAATTGAATAAGGAGGGAAAAAAAGTATAAATTTTGTTTTAGGGTTGTTTTTAATTAAAGGTAATATGTTTTTATAAAACTCTTCTGCATCGTATATTGTATTGTTCTTTATTGTTTGTGTGTTTTGTTGTTTAATTAAAGTACTAGCTATATGGATTTCTTCTATTGATTTTGATGTTTGAACGTGATTTTTATATTCTATCCATTTTTCAATTCCACCAAACCTGCTATTATGGTCGGGATTAGATTGCCACTCAGTTAAATTTTCTATATTTCTAGTAATATTGTTTTTTGGGCATGTGCCAAGAAAAAAATCAGATACATTTCCCTTAAATATGCTGTGACAGCTAATATACCTAAGATATTTTCTATTTGTATACAACACTAAGTCATCCATATAATTTTTATTATATAAAAAATCCCATGATGACATTGGGATTCCTTTATTTCTTTGTAATTTGCTTACACCATCAATACTTATAATTAATGTCTTTATTTTTTTTTTAGTTAGTAAATAGTCTAGTAAAACCTTCCTTTCTTTAAGTAAAGATCCATCTAATGATAGGTTTTGAAAAGTCCCGCCTAGTTTTATATTAGCCTCACTAGTTTGAAAGTTTGCAGCTATGCTAGTACCTACTATTGCTGAATCAAAATCAAATTTGTTTATTACACCAGCAGCTTGAAAACGCATTTCTTTAATGAAAAATTCATTTTCTGAAAATTCAAATTTAGTAATGTTTAATGGATCAATGAAAATTAAGGTTGATAAATGTATAGTTGCAAGAATAAGGAATGAAAATAAGGCGGTTAGGGTGTAGTGCTGGTAATAATTCATAATTAGAAATTAAAATATAAGAACTCTGCTTCTGCGCTAAGTCTTGTAAATATATAATAAAACCCTATCCCAAGACAAAGTCCAAGTATATATGGGGCTTTTATTATAGCAGTTGTATTTTTGTAATTAAGTATTTGCTGTGTATTCGGTAGAGCTATAGCTATTATAAATATAAGCATTATCCACTTTATACCTTCACCTAACTCAGCGCTTGAACCACTAAACATTCCATTAAATACAAAGCCTATGTTATTTAGCCATGATAATTTAACGGCTAAATCAGTGGGTAATGAAACCCCATTACTTCCACTCATAGTTAATATTAAGTGGTTGGCGCCATTAATTGAATCAGCACGAAAATAGACCCAGCCAACTATAATGGCCAATAAAGTTAGTATTCTTGCTACTGTAATCTCTCCCCCACCAGCATACTCGGGCCACTTAAATATATCTTTCCTTATTTTTCGCCACGCGTGGTTGATTATAAGATAAGTTCCATGCAGCATTCCCCAAGCTACAAATGTCCATCCCGCACCATGCCAAATACCTCCGAGTAACATAGTAAGAAAAAGATTAATATACCGCCTTATATTACCTTTTCTATTACCACCTAATGCAAAATAAAGGTAATCTCGTAAAAAGCGTGAAAGCGTGATATGCCAACGACGCCAAAAATCAATGATACTCGTTGCCTTATAAGGTGAATCAAAGTTTATTGGTAGTTTGACTCCGAACATGTAGGCAATACCAATTGCCATATCTGAGTAGCCTGAGAAATCAAAATAAAGTTGCAGGGTATATGCAAGTGCACCACCCCAGGCTTCAAAAAATGTTAGTGCATTTCCCAATTCTGCAGCATTAAATACAGGAGTAGCATATATAGCGACTCCATCAGCTAAGGTCACTTTTTTAAAGAGCCCTATCGTAAATATAGTTAAGCCGATTGCCATATGCTTATAACTAAATTTGTATATGCTATTCTTGGCAAATTGAGGTAGCATTTCCTTGTGGTGAACTATGGGGCCAGCTATTAATTGCGGGAAAAAAGTTACAAACAAGCAATAGTGTAGAAAATTATATTCTTTAGTTTCGTGTCGGTAAGCATCTACAAGATAAGCGACTTGTTGGAATGTGAAAAATGATATGGCAAGGGGTAATAATATTTTTTCTAAGTGGAAATTAGATCCTATGGCCCAATTAACTTGTTCAACAAAAAAATAAGCATATTTATAGTAGCCAAGAAGTGCAAGGTTTACTACTACCCCAAGAATCAACAATCCTTTTCGAGTTTTTTGCTTTTTATCACTACCTAGTATTACACCAAATGCATAATTAAATAGCATTGAGAATAAAATGAGCGCTAAGTATGTAGGGTTCCACCATCCATAGAAAAATAAAGAACATAGAACAAGCCAAGAAATGGCTACTTCGTGCTGATTTCTTTTTCCTATCCAGAAAAATACCAGTAGAGTAATTGGTAAAAAAGCAAAAATAAATTCAAATGAGTTAAATAACATGTATCGTCACTATTTTAATTTTTAATGTGTACAACTTTTTAAATCTGGTTGGTCCTACATTCATCATTATTTACTTGAGTAGTGGGGCAATTTTTAACGACTAATGAGCATGAGTTTAGAGTACAAGCAAAGTTAATATGATTTTGGGAGGGTGAATACTTGTGTGCAACATATGTTCATTCGTAGTTTCTATTTGTTCAACCTTTATTGGTTAGTCGTTTGGCTATAAATTGAGTCGCTGTATTTATGTGGTTAAAAATGGTTTCGTAGGTTCTTGGTTCATGGCCATAAGGGTCACTTAACTCTAGTGGTAATTGTTTGGAGGCTTTTATAACACTGCCTAATAAATAAGTTTTGTTCTTGGCTATTGGGTATTCTGATACCAGGCGTAAGTAGTGAGCAATTTCCATGACATAAATAATATTAGCTCTTTCTATCATGCCTTTGTTTACGGTACTTGAGGACCAATTACTTAAGTCTACACCCTGATTTTTTGCAATACTGACCATGTTGGGATCAGCGGGGCGCTGATTGACTAGGTGAAAACCAGTGGATTCAATTGCTACATGATTATTAGCGGCTAAGTGTTTTTCTAAGCATTTTTGAGCGGCTGCACTGCGATTTATATTGCCATAACAAAGGAACAATATAGTGTCGGTCGGTTTAAGGGATTTTATAGCAATGCCTGATTTTTTTTGACGATTAAATTTTATTTGCCAATATCGTTGAGTGATAAATTCCTGTGCTAGTTCAATAAACCATTGACTAGTGATCGCTAAATCAGCAAATAAAGGTTTGGGGTCGTCGTAGTCAAAACTATCAAAACGATGCTGTGGGCTTAATATTACGATTAAGTCGCGGCATATTTGGCTAAAGCTGGGCCAGATAATAAGCGGATTATTGTCTCTGCGTAATAATACGAGTATGTACCAGTAGATATCGTCTTTAAATTTACGGTTTAGTTTACCAATTTTAATGTTTGGCTTTGGGGCTGTTTCATTGTGAACAAGCATTCGATACAGGTGGTAGGGGAAATCTGCCCCTGCGGAAATGGCTAAGGGTAATGATCCCCAAAAACGGCCGTTTATTTCCATTAAGCAGCTTTGTTGTGTTGTGTCGTTATATTTAAACTCTATCATTGCTACGCCATGCCAATTAAGTCGTTTAATAAGCCGTGTTGCGTATTCGAGCAGTTGTGGGGTTACGGTGACACTTTCTCTTAAGCAGCTACCGCCGCCTGTAAGTGGGAGCTCATGAAGACGTTTATGTTGAAAGGCCATAATAATATCGCCATGATTGGCGAGTATTTCGACGCCGACTCCATCACCTCGAAAGTATTCTTGTAAAATTACTGGTGTGTGTTGCAGTATATCTTGACTCTTTTTAATGAGTTCTGTGGAATTAAATGCATACTGTACGGTTAATTTGACTCGGGTATCGTTATTTGATTCGGCGACTGATTGACTGGGTTTTATTACAATTGGATAAGTGAGTTTTTGTGCAAGACCTTTTAGGTCAGCTGCTTGTGTGGCAATAACCCCTTGAGGAATTGGGATGCCTTCTTCGTGCGCTATTTCAAAGGTTTGATCTTTATTACTAACGAGTTGTAGTGTTTTGTAGTCAGGTAAAGCTAAGCGTGTATAGCGTTCTATCTGCTCGCGGTGTTGTGCCAGTATGAGTGTGGTTTTTTCGGTGACAGGGATCAGTAGGTCAAAGCTGTTATTGCTTAGGTATTTAGTAATATGAGCAATAAAATTATCTGCTTCTATTAGTGGGTCGGGGTATTTATAGGAGCTGTTAGTATATTTCGAGTATTGGCTGATAGGGTTTGCGAATTCAATTTCTGTACCCACAGTGACGGTTAAGTTTTGTCTGCCAAGTGACCTAACTATGGATAGGGTTGAAAACTCATTACCATCAAGAACAAGAACGGTGTTATGCATGTAGGTTGCCCGAGAGTACTAAAGTTACTAAAACAATTATTTTAGTAAATTATGTCATATTTTAATGTAAAATTCTTGAAAGTATTGAGTGTTTATTTGTGACTGAAGTAAAAAGGTTATTTTGGGTGACTGAGTGGGCGCTATTAAATATAAATCTTGTGGGGGGGAGGGGCTTTTTCCGTGGCTTTCTTAAATCGCGGCTAAAAGCCCCCCCAAAGATGTGTTCATCTAGTAATGCGGCAACAATTCGGAGTTGAGAAATATGAGCTTTTGCTTATCTGCTTTAAAAAATATTTGTACCGTTGCTTCGTGTGGTATAGGTCAAAAAAAATTATTCATTTTAATTTATCATCGAGTGTTAAATGAATTTGATCCCATGAATCCAAGTGAGGTGGATAAGGGGATTTTCACCTGGCAGATGGCCTTGTTAAAAAAATATTTTAATGTGCTGTCTTTACATGATGGAGTTCAAGCGTTAAATGCGGGGCGTTTACCTCCTAGAGCTGTCTGTATTACCTTTGATGATGGCTATGCTGATAATTTATTAAATGCAGTGCCTATTTTATCGGCTAATCAGTTACCAGCAACTTTTTTTGTTGCTTCTGATTATTTAGATGGTGGCATTATGTGGAATGATCGAATTGTCGAAACGATTCGCCGCCTGCCTCAAGTTAGTTTGGATTTAAGTGCGTTACAATTAGGTGTTTATGATATTAAAACAGTACAAAATAAATCATCGGTAGCTTCTGAAATTGTTGCTAAGGTAAAGCATTTAGATGTGAGCGAGCGACAGGCTTGTGTGGATTATATTGCGAATTTAGCGAAGGTGTTACCTACTGACCTTATGTTGACGACTTTGCAGTTAAAACAATTAAGTGAGTCTGGTATGGAGGTGGGCGGGCATACTTTGAGTCATCCTATACTGTCAACATTAAATGCTGAACAAGCTAGTCATGAAATAGAACATAACAAAATGATTTTAGAGGGTGTTTTGGGTGAATCTGTTCGTTATTTTGCTTACCCAAATGGTAAGCCAGGACAGGATTATTTACCTGAGCAAGTTGATATGGTTAAGCAAAGTGGTTATGAGGCTGCGGTGTCTACACTCTGGGGAGTATCTAATAAAAAAACTGATCAATGGCAATTAGCACGTGCTACACCATGGGATAGAACACCAGAAAGATTTATGATGCGTATGGCGGCAGTATATAGTGGTATTCAGTAGTGGTGTACAGAGAACGCTGAGGTTTTCTCTGTATTTATTGGACCATGGGTGACCAGTACATTAACTGCTGTTGTGTGCATAGCGGATAAAAACCCTTCGAATACATCGTAGGCGATTAACAATTTTTTATTGGGTTGGTAATAAAATAGGGACTGATAATAACTGTCCATCATAGTCTACTAACTCAGCAGCTTCTCGGTTTTTAAAGTTTTGATTGTTTTCCTGAGTTACATTATCAATACCAAGGCTATCCATACCTATTATTGTATTAGTAAGTAGTTTTAGTTGAGGTACGGAGTTCGTTTTTAATAGACGGTTAGTTTTCAATGTTATGTAAGATAAGAAGTTTGTTGATCGATCAAAAATAAGCCAGTTATTTTTTAGGCTGATACTTTGTTTATTTAATAGTGTGCTTTCTTGGCCTAAAGCAAAACCAATCATTTCGTTATTATCTGAATGGCGACTTTGTTGAATAATACTGTTGCTGATGATTAATTCCCCTCCTATTCGATTGTCGATAGCACGTGAGTTGGGGGAGTCTAAAGCAGCAATAATACTGTTGTCGATAAACATCTTTGGGGCATTGATTTGTAGCGAATGCCCTTTTTCTCGAGTTGACAAAATTTTTGTGTTGATGATGTTTATTTGTCCTTGAGAATTGATACTTACATTATGGATGCCGCCATAGTTGAAACCATTACGCTCAAATACTGAATCTTTTATGGTGATGGTTCCTGTTTGCGTGTTACTGATTAAGCCTGCCTGACTATCGTGACAATTAATATTTTTAATTGTTAAATTTGTTGTTTTCCCTTCTACCCTTAGACAAGCACCGTTATTATCTTTTACTCTAATTCTTGATATTTCAAGATTTTCTATGGTGACATTAGGTGCATTAATGACAAGTGCAGCTTTATTATCACAGCTTTTTCGAGTTAAGTGGGCTGAAAGTGTATGGAAAGGCTTTCCTATAATTTTGACTGAGCGCCTAATATAGCCACAGGTTTCATATACACCATCTTGTATATATATAGTGCCATTAGTTTTTATTGCCTTTAAAGCAGTATCTAAATCATTATATTCACAACGTTTTTTGCATACGGTTATTTCTTGCTTTAATTTACTTTCTCGTAAATAGAACTGGTCTTCAGCCTGCTTAGCTTTTATTTTTTGTTGTGCCTGTTCGTTAAATTGAGGTAGGAGAATGGGGTGAGTGTTATTTAAAATATTTAAGCACTCAGTATTTGAATAGGTACTGGTAGATCCAATATAACGCGCTGTATTGAGCTCTACTGGTGAGCAATAATCTCTGCTAGTTAAGCTTGTGAATAGAGGTAAAGGGGATTGACTGTCTTCTATTAATGAAAAGTTGGCCGTGTCTGGGTTTTTAAACCACTGGTAGAAATCATCTCTAGTATCTGTTTCTAAATTATTTTTTTTTATTAAACTTGCTTTGTTTCGAGTTTTTATATGGCCATTCACTATGTTATTGATGACTAGTGCGCTAGATTCTGGAAAGCGTACATCTATTCCTGCAGTATTGTAGAGGGTGTTGTTAATGATTTTGCTGTCTTTGCCTTTGTTTATATAAATCCCTACGTCATTGCAGTTCATTATAATATTGTTTTGTATGGTGCCTTGTGCATGCTCATATTCACATTTTTTATCGAAACAAAATTGACTGCCTGTTCCGCCACCGCCTAGGGATAGGCCTAGTTGAGTATGACCCTCTTTGTAAAGGTTCATGTTACAAATGACTAGGTTTTCTTCGATAATACCTTTTTTACCATAGCCTTTTAAGAATGCTGCGTAGGAGGTTTTATCGCTATGTAATTTAATGAAATCACTGATTAAATTAGCTCTAATACGCCAATTGTTGCCACCTACAATATCAATTGTAGTGACAGAGTTGGCTGTATTACGAGGTGCTGTATTGCTGAAAGTATTCTTTTCTATCAGTACGTTATCAGGATAAATGGTTTTATTATCTTTTTGTGGGCTACCATTGCCTTTTATGGCTGAGTTAACATCGTAGATAATATTATTTCGTATAATGGTGCCATCCCCTTTGCCTATAATATGAATTCCGTGATCACAGCTGTTATGGTTTTTGCAGTCCCCTTTAATCATTAAGTTTTGTAATGTCCAGTTAGAAGCATTGATGACAAAGCCTTCCATTGCTTTAAATTCTATTAAAACATTACCTAGTTCCTTGGTGTATAGGATGATAGGGCGATAAGTTGTGGCATTTTTATGTATATGAACATTGTGGGGGATTGAGTACACGCCTATTTGTAGTTCTATACCATCCCCTGGCTCAGCAGTATGTAAAGCTTGAAGTAATTGTTTAGTAGTGTTGACCTGTATCAGGCGGGCGAACTTTGTTTCTTCTGTATTCTCAGGTATGGGGAGAGGCTTACCTAATAAATCATAATGAGTTGTAATTTTACTATATAGAGGACTAGCTCCTTGCCCACGCCACTGTTTAATCGGAGGAAAATGAAGTTTGGCTTGGTATTTTTCCCCTATTTGTATGTCTAGTTTTTTGGCTGCTTTTTCTACAAATTTGTTACTAACATCTGTTACTGTGTAGTCTAGTTTATCGATAGTATATAAGCCTGCACCTAAAGCAATACTGGAAACAACACAAGTACCTATAAGAGTAACTAGCCAAGCATTTTTGGTTCTTTCAGGCTTTGTTGTTGTTTCTGGTTTGAGAATTGTTAACCAAGTTATTAAAAAAAAGAGCCAGCTGATGCGAGGCTCATCAAAAATACTGCCGAATAGCCCGACGATCATCATGCCAGTGATAGACGAAAGAATCGCAAGTGCGTAGTAATTACCTTCGCGTAATTGTTTATATAAGCGAATAGTTAGAGCTATTAATAAAATAGTTATTAATATTAGCTCCGTTAACCCACCTTCAAAAAAAGAAGATACCCAGAGGTTTTTAATGTGCCAAGCCATATGGTTTCCGCTAGAAAAAAACCAATGATCGAAATTATTTTTAAATTGCGTGTTTTTTAAAACCTGTGAGCCATCTGGGGCGATAATTTCTACTTGAGCAATATCTAGTCTGTTTTTAAGTCCGCGGTTGAGTATATTGATGTCAATAGGGGTTACTGCGCTTAATATGCCTTTATTAAAACCACCAGAGGATAAGTTCTTTGTGATAGTTTGCCAGTTCTGTGTATTGTTTTGAGATGTAAAGCCTTGCCATTGGCACTCTCCTTTAAATTTTAAAATGTTTTTGTTACAAAATTCAACAAGTAATTTCTGTGGCTTTTTTGACCTGTTGCGTAGCGTAATATTAACTTTATAAATTCCTGGTTGGTTAATAGTGAACCGTTGAGTTATATTCAAAGTACCATCTTTATCACTTGGACTTAAATGGATAAACTTTTTGATTCCTCTATCTTTGGTGCTTTCTTCTTGCAACCAAAATCGAGCCATTGTTAGCCCAGTGTCGTCATTATTTATATAAGTGTTTGGGTAACTCCCTTTACCATTACCAAATAAAAATGCTGTTATTCCATTATGCTTAAGCTGGTTAGCTTTTGACCAATGATCAAGGCGATGATCAAAACTATCAAAAGTAGTTGAAAACCTATTCATAATATAGCCGCCTTTAAAAATACTAAAAGCAATTAATAGAGCAATTATTGAAAATATAAAATATGGAAATCGAGGGTGTTTTGATGATTTGTGGCGAATAGCTTTAGTCCCTAAAGCTAAGATTAAAATAGATGCGGAAACGGCTAAATAATTAGTTCGTGTAAATGTGACTAGAATGCTGTAAAGGCCAAATGTAAAAATTATAATACCGAGTAAATTTACCCAAGGTTTATTAAAGTTATAGAACAAGATAAAGAAAAAAGGAAAGGCAAGAAGTAAATACCCATCTAACATCGTTCCACCTAGTAACAAGCCAGAAAATAATCCTGAAATACGATAGGTGTTTGAGAAATCAAAAAAACCAGGAAATACTAAGCGCTCCCAAATAATTGAAATAATAGCTAGAACAAACCCTATAATGATTCCTATACTCAGTATTTTAGCTATGGGTGTCCCTTGCTTTTTTTCGTAAGCTAAAATAGGTAAAAAACATAGAGCAGCAAAGAAACCTTTGGCAACTCGTAAGCTATTGTATTCAGTTAGGTAAAGGTGAAAGTCTGTTGAGTGAATTTCTTTGAGATAGAAATAGCCGATTAGCGTGCTGATACCATAACTAATGGTTAATAGTAGAATTAACCATTTTATTGCTCCTATATTTTTTAGAAAGCTAAAGTCTAGGCGGTTAAAGAATAGGGAGGTAGCTATACTACTGAGTACAAACAGATCGAACTCTGTTATAAGTATACGACCTGACCATGGAGTTAGATCAAGGACTGGCAAAATTGTAGGAAGAACGATTAACCACAGTTTTGACCAATAACTGAGAGCAATTGTATAGACGGTTAAAGCTACAATTAAGGGAAATTGAAAGCTGGGGAAATTCATTAGCTGTGTAAGGAGGGTATAAAGTAAGGGGAGCGATATTAATTTTAATAATATAGAATTGTAGGTATTGGTACTGAACATTGAGATTCCTATATTTTCTTAGCTATTTGATCTACTCACTTATATATTTAGATGATAATATGCTCAGCAATAGGTAGCAATTGTTTTATCGAAGGTTTTTAATGAATTTAAAATATAAACACAATTTAATCTCTGAACAAGAATATTTGGCTGGCGAGTTAGTGTGTAATGAAAAGCATGAGTTTATCAATGGTGATATTTATGCCATGGCGGGTGCTAGTACTAATCATAATCGTATTGTTGCTAATATGGTCGGTGAATTTAGAGCTATACTAAAAGGTACACCTTGTGAACCTTTCGCCTCTGATATGAAAGCTAAGGTTGGGCCTAATTATTTTTACCCTGATGTTACGGTAGTTTGTGATCATCAGGCAAATAATGAAGGTGTTACTGATGCGCCAAAAATCATTATTGAGGTATTGTCTCAATCAACTCGGCGGCTTGACCACACTTTAAAGCGTAATGCTTATCAGGACTTGGAAAGTTTGCAAGAGTATGTGGTTATTGAGCAAGATGTAGTGGATGTTGAAATTTGCAGGCGAAGTAATCAGTGGCGTTCAGAGCATTTTTTTCTGGGAGATGAGGTGTTTTTTGAATCTATTGATGTAAGGGTGCCTGTGGTTGAAATTTATGATCGGGTAGTAAATAAGGATGTGCAAGAATATTTATTGGCATTAAAGGAACTAGCAGAATAGGGTGGTGGGTTAAATCTGTAGTTTCAACAAACATTTACTCATTAGCAATAGTCTTTTGGGGCGCAGGCTTTAGCCTGCTCTTGCTCTAAAGAATGCAGGTTAAAACCTGCGCCCCAATAATGGTAAATTGTTCAAATAGCTTTATAAGTAGATTCGACCTATTACCTTTAAGAGTTACATATTTTGTTTTGTTTTTATAGGGACTGTTAGTGAAAAAACTTCTTTATCTTGTTCATCGATTACCATACCCCCCCAATAAAGGGGATAAGATAGCTTCATTTAATCTACTGAAATTTTTATCAACAAAATATGATATTTATTTAGGTTGTTTTATTGATGATGAAGTCGATTGGCAGTATGTGGATGAACTGAAAAAATACTGTCAAGATAGCTGTGTTGTAGGACTTAACCCTAAAACATCTAAAGTAATGAGTTTGCGTGGATTATTAACAGGTGAAGCATTATCGTTACCTTACTATAGAAATAAACAACTTCAAACTTGGGTTGATACAACAGTTGAGCAAGAACAAATTGAATCTATTTTGATCTTTTCGGGTGTGATGGCTCAATATGTTAGTGATAAATTACCATTGAAAGGCCACGCGGTTTTGGATTTGGTTGATGTTGATTCAGACAAATGGCGCTTGTATGCTGAAGACCATATTTGGCCTTTAAGTTGGCTTTATATGCGTGAGTCTAAAAAACTATTAGCGTATGAATCTGAAATGGCTGCGGAATTTGATGCAACGGTTTTTGTTTCAGAGAAAGAAGCTGAGTTTTTTAAGGAACTAGCTCCGCAAGTTGCTGAAAAAGTTGTTTTTAGAGTACATGGGGTCGATAGTATGTTCTTTGATCCTACATTGCCTTACGAATCTCCTTACCCTGAAAATACACCTATCTTTGTTTTTGCAGGTGCAATGGATTATTGGCCAAATATACATGCGGCTATTTGGTTTGCTGAAGAAATTTTTCCTCAGATTAAACTACAAGTGTCTAATGCCTGTTTTTATATTGTAGGGATGAATCCAAGTGAAGATGTTCTGAAGTTAGCTGAACTTTCGGGGGTATTTGTAACAGGTAGTGTGCCTGATATTCGTCCTTATATTGCTTGTGCTACCATTTCAGTTGCACCATTAAGAATAGCGCGAGGCATACAAAATAAAGTGCTTGAGGCGATGGCTATGAATAAACCTATTCTTGCTACCAAAAATGCTTTAAATGGTATCCGTACTTTTGAACAGTTTTCACCCGTTATTGCTGAAACTGCTGAAGAGATGGTTGATGGTGCTTTGTACCTGTTGAAAGATATTGATAAGCACGATGATAATATGGCAAGACAGTGTGTTCTTGAGCATTATAACTGGGATACTAATTTACGCCGTGTAGATAATTTATTAAAAAATGGTTTGTAGAACATATTCTCCTGAATACATACCAGATTCTGCTCTTGATTGCTTTAATTCAGGAAATAAAATTTTTTTAGCTATTTTAACTGAAACTTTAATGCGGCATGTTATAGATATTGATAAAGTTATCTGTGTTGATTATTTAAGCGGTGATGAATATTCCCGTTCCCTACTCTGCATATTTAAGAACCGGTATTGCAATTACAAATCTCAGATTAAAAAGAGTTCTCTTTTTGCTCAAGTTCTTTGTATGATAAAAAATACTTGTGTGCCTATGTATGCTCAAGCAAGGTATGAGTAAAGAGAAAAACCTTATTGCTCTTTAGTGGTATTACTTTGAGATTGGAAATTTGTAATAGCTGCGGTTAATATAGATGCAAGGCTTGACCCCTCGAGTTTAAAGTTTGAGGGTAAGTTTGTCTGTGAAACGTAAAATAATGTCATCGGTTTACTCGAACTAAAAATAGATTTAACGGAGTTAATTAATTGATGTTTGATGGGGGATGATAGGAATTTATTATCGTGTAACAAAGCATAGGCAATAACTATTGAGTTATTTTCACTGCTAAGGGTGAAAACTGGAACTTTCGGCATGCTTTTTAGTTCTATGGTTTTTTTACTATCTATATGATAACTGTAAGAAATGGCAAGTTCTGGGTGATGGTAAAGGCTTTTATAATCATAAGAACGGGCTATAAATAGCTTTAGTGTTTTATTTTGGTTATCGTGGTAATTTCGTTCTATCCAATCGAAGCTACTAAATGTATACATTCCCCAGCCAGCATTTCGATTAGATGGTGTAGAATTAATATTATTTAAAGTAATAGGTATGTTTTTCACATATTTTCCATCATTTTCTTTAGCACCAATATAGCTATGAATTATTGTTGGAATGAGAGCTACTACTAATAAAAAACACACAGAGACAACATATCGAGATGAGATCATGTTATTTATCTTCTGTTGGGTGTGACTGGCCAAGCCAAAAAATAATGGGTAATGCAAACATAAATGTTAATAATCCAGAAATTTCATGTGCTGCTGTTGCAAGTACGTCAAGCCCTTGCCAGTGCACAAGTAGGGTTAAGATAAAGACTCTAACAATATTTACACCGATTGCAAGAGGAATAGCGGTAGATAATACGAGTATTCTCCTGATAATGCTCGGGCATAGATAAGCAGTAAGTATTGCTATAGTTACCGTTGCATAGAGGGTAGAGAAACCACTACAAGCATCCGCAACTTCTAATGATCCATTGAGTATTTCTATTGAAGTTCCCGATGTAAAGTTAGGAATGCCAGTAACAGTCAGTAACCATCCGGTGCTATTGGTCGCTATATAGCGAAGGCCTAAATGAAGTGATTCAGTAAAAGCAAGTGGGATAGGCAGGGTGAAGAAAAACATAAATAATGGAAAAAGGATGCTTTTTGTTCGGGTAATACCTATAAATAAAAAGGAAAGCCCTGGAAGGGATAGAAATAATGCAATTGCTGAAAGTAGTTGAGAGTGAATCCCTGTATCCAGCATATGAATAAATAGGGCCGGGATTAGAAAAACAAACCCCCACGCTGAAGAGCTAGGCTCTAAAGATTTGTTTTTTTTTAATTCCTTCCAAATAAGGTAAATAATGGCAATAGTAATGAGTATGCTATGCCCGTTATGCCATACGCCCATTGTCCACCGATCAAAAAGCCATGAAATGGTTGGGTAGAACAAAAGAGATAAAAGGATAGGAATTAACCAAATAGGTTTCATATTAGTAGGGCGTGTTTGGTGGGATGTGTTTTTTAGCCATACAAAATAACTTTAGTAAATATTATTTTATTTGCTATTATTTGCAATAGATAATAGTTGTTAGGAGTAAGGGTGTCAACTATCTGTTAGCAGTGTTTGTGATTTTAACTGGTGATTTTTTATTTGGGGAGTATCGGTGTATTTAGCACTTCTTTGGCAGTACCGCAGATTTATTACATTGCTCATTATTGTTGTAGTTATTCAAATATTTGAGCTTGCACTTTTGCATTTTAAATACACTATATTTACGGGAGGTTTTTTACAACAATTTTCTTATCAAACCTATTACGATCGATTTGTCTTTTTCTCTATAACCTGCTGGTTTGATGGAATTCTATTTGGGGTATTTGCAATGGCCTGGTTTCATGTTGCAGATAAATATAATAGAAACGGGATGATTAGTTATTATAACTTTATAGTAACTTGCCTATTAATTACTGGGGGCTGGTTAGCCATTAAATTTGAAGTGTTATCTTATTTTAATGATACTGTTAATTTTCAAATAATTAAGAATATTTCTGGGGGCAGTTTTAGAAATTCTTTGCTTTATGTGAGTAATGAGGTCACTCTTTTTCTTAGTGTTTTTATAGCTTTTTGTATTTTTGTATTTTTAGGTGCAAGAGTTATTTCAAAATTTGAATATGAAGCACTTCAGGAAAAAACAAAATCAGCAGGGATTTACCCAATTTTTTTCTTTGCTTTACTTATGACTCCCTTAATTACCTTTTATGTTTCCGAAACACCACATTTAAGATATGGACTCAGTAAAAAAACTTCATACCAATTAGTCGAAAGATTATTAGATACGGTTTCAGATTTTGATTTAGATGGTGCTGGATATTTCTCTATTCCTAAAGATAAGGATAATTTTGATAGCTTACTATACCCAGGAGCTTTAGATATTCCAGGGAATGGGATTGATGAAGATGGGTTTTTAGGGGATGCTGTTTTCCCTATTGATACTCCTGATCAGTTAAAAAGGATTGCTCATAAGAAAGGGAAGCATATTGTACTTATTGTATTGGAAAGTGCTCGTGCTGATTTGTTAGACAAGAAAATAAAAGGTAAATTTGTTGCGCCTGTTTTAAGAGAAATTGCAAAATATGGTTTTCATGCTGAGTTTGCATATAGTCATACTGGTTTTACTACAACATCAATGAAAGCAATTTTTAATAGAAGTTTAACGGGTGAAAAGAAAGTGAAATTAATAGATTTCCTATATCAATCAGGTTATCAAATTACAATTATTTCAGGGCAGGACGAATCATTTGGTGGTATTGCAACAAAGGTAGGAATGAATTTAGCTGGAGTTAATTATTTTGATGCTAGAACAGCAATTGATGATCGTGTTTATGTTAGTAAAGAACCCAGTAGCCTACGGTTAAGTGAGGAACGCATAGTTCAGCAATTCAAACATAGGATTTCTCAGCAAGATTTTACAGAACCTCAATTTACATATTTAAATTTTCAAGCTGCACATTTTCCTTATTCTCACCCTAAAATGGAGGCGCGAATTAAACATAATTCTGTAAAACGATCTAATATTAGCCTTGCAAATAAAACTGAGGTCGAAGAAACGTACTGGAATGCAATTGCTAATGCAGATTGGGCGGTTGGTGAGGTGTTTAAAATGCTTGAGCAATATAAGATACTTGATAATACGACTGTATTGTTACTTGGGGACCATGGCGAGTCATTATTTGAAAATGGATTTTTAGGTCATGGCTATGCTATTAACGATACGCAGACTAAAATTCCTCTGATTATGAATACTTCGGATATTTCTATAACAGAAGCTATTGGACAAGTTGATGTTGCTGAGATACTTATTAGGTCAGCTTTTGGCATAAAAAATAGCTGGAATAATAAGGAAAAGGTTGTTTTTCAACTCACAGGAGGCTTGGATAGTCCAGTTTTGATAGCTCATGTTAAAGGTGATGGACAAAGAATTTTATTTGATTTTCGGACAGAGCAGATTTATGTGAGTGAAATAGATAAATGGATACCTTTTAAAGAGGCAATAGAGCACTCTAAATATAAAGGTAGGGTAGAGCACCTTATTAGAGACTGGGAAGGATTAAGGTGGAAATCCTATTTAGCGAGAAAAGCCAGTTAATATGAAGTGTCTTAAAGGTTTTTGCACCTAGCTCCTTCTACTACGAGAGCATAGGTATCTACATAAGTATTTTATTTTCATCATAAAATGGTTTCGTGCAAAAAGATAAGCTTTCTCCCTTTGGAGAAGGCTTTAAGAGCACAAGCTTAATTATTCGTGTTTTCATAAAACTTGTGTAGATACTTATTAATAATAGCCCTATTTATAGAGTCTTATTTTCGGGAATAATATGTCTTGCTTGTAATAAGCCAATTACTAAACCAACACTATCGTCTAATGATAAGGTGTGAGTATTAACTCTTAATTCAGGGTTGGTTGGCGCCTCATAAGGGGATGAAATACCTGTAAAGTCTTTTATTTCTCCATTACGTGCTTTTTTGTATAAGCCCTTAACATCACGGGTTTCACATGTTTCAAGAGGGCATTGACAATGAATTTCAATAAAATCACCATGCGGCATTAAGCTTCTTGCCATTGCACGCTCTTCTTTAAAAGGAGAGATGAAAGCTGTTAAAGTGATAATACCAGCTTCTAACATGAGTTTTGATGTTTCACTAATACGACGAATGTTTTCTTTTCGATCAATATCGCTAAAGCCTAAGTCTTTATTAAGACCATGACGAACATTATCGCCATCTAAAACAAAGGTATTTAAACCAAAGTTATAAAGTGTTTCTTCAACAGCATGTGCAAGTGTTGATTTTCCTGAGCCAGAAAGCCCCGTGAACCAAAGAACAACAGATTTATGTTGGTTTTTATCTTCTCTGCGTTTTCTGTTAACAGTAGCTTGGTGCCAGACTACATTGCTTGATTTTTCCGTATCTTTATTCATTGTTATGATTGATGGTTTTAAGATTAAATAAGGTTGTATGACTAAGTATCAAATTATAGTTTCATCACATTCGAGTTGGATTAAAATTGATGAGGAATAGCTGTGTAACCATAAGTCCCAGATTGATATAGAACTATCAAATTACCTATTTCTGGCACTAGTAAAGAGATATTATCACTAACTACATCAAGAGGGGTAGATAAAAACCTGACGTGGTTTATTACAACATTTGTAGATATAAGCATAGCTAAAATAATTAGCAAAATATTGATAAATTTGTAAGGTTTTAGATTCTAGTTCGACAAAAGACCAATGTTATACGAGAGAATAAAATGAAATCACTATTATTATTGCTAAGTTTGGTTTTTTTAACGTGGCAAGCGGAAGCAGTAGAGCCCGAATGGAATAGTTATAAAGAGGTATTAAAACATGTTAATCCAGGTGTTAAGAATGGTGTTGCATTAATGTTGGTGGATTATGAAAGAATTAAAGTAACGGGAAGAATTGAGATGGCTTATAAAGTTATTTCTAACTTTAATGTTGCTAGGCTTGAAAATCATCAAGAGAAACTTTCTTTTTATATTAATGCCTATAATATTTTGGCTTTAAAAATGGTTGCAGATCATTGGCCTATAAAGAGTATTAAAGATATTGGGCCTTGGTATCGTTCTGTTTGGAATAAATCAGCGGGAAAGTTAGGGGGAGAAGCTATTTCTTTAGGGGAAGTTGAACATAAAATTCTGCGTTTAATGAACGAACCACGTATACATTTTGCAATTGTATGTGCCTCGGTAAGTTGCCCTAATCTTAGGTATGAGCCTTATACGGCAACTAAATTAAATTAACAATTAAATGATCAGGTACAACAGTTTCTAAGCAACCATGGAAAAGGTTTAAAGGTAGGTAAAAAAATTATTCATATTTCTAAAATATTTGACTGGTTTGAAGATGATTTTAAAAAATCAGGTGGAATTGATGGTTTTATAAATCACTATCGGCC
>Ga0105356_10000427_pt1 | contig 39747 bp, 35 predicted proteins | sample GOMGulsemesocosm_3_FD_83502 | JGI IMG/M metagenome (GOLD analysis project Ga0105356, IMG submission 83502) | Methane-oxidizing microbial communities from mesocosms in the Gulf of Mexico - GOM9D Gulf of Mexico | ecosystem: Environmental > Aquatic > Marine > Cold seeps | place: Gulf of Mexico...
AGATAAAACAGTACCTTTTTCATCAGGATCAAAAGAGCTTTGAAAAAATAAAAAGTTTCCTTCTTTTAAAGTATTGTTCATAAATATACGGTAATCATAAGGTTTATCGTCTTTTTTAATCACTGTAACTTCTGATGCATAAGAAGCTGGACTCATACTTCCTGGGTATCTTTCAAGTTGAAAATCGTTTAAACGAAGAGAAAAGGGCAAGGTTAATGTTTTTGAACCGTATTCCATAGTAATTAATGTGTTTCCAAAACTTACCGTTCGTGGCACGCCTTGAATTCCTCTTTTTCCTGGTAATTTAAGTGTTTTTGTAATGCCATTTAACGTAGCATCTACTGTTAAAATACTCATATCATCTTTACCTTTTTTAACATAAAAAAAGTTATTTAGAGTAACATTTAGAATTTTTTCATCAAAGCTAATATCATGAGAAAAGTGCTTGTCTCCAATTGCTCCAAACTCCATTGGGAATTCTTTGTAAAAACCTTTGTTTTTTAGTTTAATCTTGACCTGCAAATAAGGTTCTTGAGAAATCATAAGATTAGAGGTTTCACCTTCTCTTATGTGAATGATACCTTCATATCCCATATATCTAGTAATTGCAGCACCTAATAAAATGACAATAAAAGAAGAATGGATTAAGAACCTAGCTGGAGCTTTCCACATTTTTCTTTTATACATAATACAGGATAAGTTAATACTTGCCAGTACAAAAATTATTTCATACCAAAGATGATTGAATACTAAAACTCTAGCAGTTGAAGTTCCATAATCATTTTCGATGAACGTTGCAATTCCTGCACCAATAGCTAGTATTGCCAATAAGGAGAGCGCTAGTTTAAAAGAGAAAAAAATATCCGTGATTTTGCTCACATATAGTCCTTTGTAAATATGTCATCTAAATAAAATCGATTATATAAAATTATTGTGTATATAGCGTGTATTTATTTAGTATCTTGCTGATTTTAATAACAAATAATTAATGAAGAATTAACTCATTGTTTAAAAAATGTAATTATAACAAAACTTAGGTTTTAAAGGCTTGATTTTACTCAATTTATAAATAAAATAGTCGTCATGATATAATAAAATAATAGTAAAAATTTATATTGTTTGGCTATACTTCCAAAATGGATATAGAGAAATTAAAATTAAAAAAAATAAAATGTTTAGAATGGAAAAATGTTAAACCATGGGTTGATCAATTAAACCGTCTAAAAGAGATGAATATTAACACTGATAAAATCAGTCTTAATGACAGTGTTTGTGTAGGTAAAGCAAATGAACTTAATGAAGAAGAACAAGAAATGCTTCTTGAAACTGCAAAAAAACTAATTCCATGGAGAAAAGGTCCTTTTAATCTTTTTGGTTTGGAAATCAATTCTGAATGGCAAAGTAATATTAAATATGATTTGATACGCCCATTTTTTGATTTAAAGGATAAAGTTGTTGCAGATATTGGCTGCAATAATGGTTATTATATGTTTCGTATGTTAGAAGATAAACCAAAAAAAATAATTGGTTTTGATCCTGCTCCTTTACCTATGCTTCAATTTGAACTTGTGAATCATTTTTATAAAAGTAATATTGAATATGAAATGCTTGGTGTTGAACATTTAGAAGCATACAATCATAAATTCGATTTTATCTTTATGTTAGGTGTTTTATATCACAGACCAGACCCCGTAGGAACATTAAAATCTTTAAACAGAGGATTAAATAAAGGTGGAGAAATCTTAATTGATACTTTTATGATAGATTCAGAAGAAGAGGTAAGTTTAACGCCGCATGATAGATATTCTAAAATACCTAATATATATTTTATCCCCAGTATAAAAGCCTTAAAAAATTGGTTAAATAGAGCAGGCTTTGGAGATATTGAAATTTTAGCAACTACAATTACTTCAAGCGAAGAACAAAGAAAAACACCTTGGTCTTTTGATCAAAGTTTGGAAGATTTTTTAGACCCCAATGATTCATCTAAAACCATTGAAGGTTATCCTGCACCTAAAAGAGTTTATATTAAAGCAAAAACCTTAAAATAAATCAATTGTATCCTCTTCTTTTATTTCAGTAAAATGTTGAAGGGTACTTCTTCCCGTATTTTTAGCCTCATACAATGCAATATCAGCATTTTTGATCGCATCATCAATTGATTCATAGGTATGGTATAAAGTAAGACCAATACAAACCGTTTTTTGAAGTATGTATTTTTCATGAACAGGGATTTCAATTTTAGAAAATTCTTCTATAATTTTATGAGCTGTTTTTTCAACTTCATTTTTTGACGCAGAGTTAATTAAAGATACTAAAAACTCATCACCTGTTAATCTGGCAACTACATCAAATTCTGATATGTTTCCATGAATCACTTTTGCAAGTTCAATAAGAACTTTATCTCCTACATCATAGTCAAATTCATCAATAACAGCTTTAAAATGATCAATACCAATCATCAAAAAATAAATACTTGATGTTTTATTTTTTGATAAAGATAAAAGTTTTTTAACATGTTTCGTCAAATATTGTCTATTATAAACATTTGTAACAGAATCAATACTTTGAGATTCTACATAATTCTTCTTAAGTATTCCACTTTGAATAATAGGTGCAATTTGACTGAAGGCAGCTTCAATAACAGAATAATTACGTTGTAATATCTCAAAGTGTACTTTAGAATTGGTATTAAAAGAAACAATAGCGTTTAAGTTAGTATGCGTGTTTATTATAAAGAAAATTGAAAGTTCATCATCAAGATAAAATTCTTCACCTTTTTTATAAACAATACTTTTTGTATTATCATCAATATCAAATAATGAAAAAGTTAGATTATCAACATTAAAATGAACACTTAACCAAGAATGAATATAATCAGCACTTTCTGTTATACTTCTTGCATACTGCAGTTGGTCATTAAGGGCATATATACGTTCTAAGGCTGTAAAAGCTCTTTCATCGCTTGCTGATTGTTTAATAAGATCTAATATATTTTTCATTTTTTCTCCTAAAAAAGCTCTACGCTTGATGATAAGTCTTTTGAATATTTAAATACTTTTGAACGTCCAGCATTTCTTGCTTCTAATAAAGAAATATTAGAATTTTTAAGAATATCCTCAATTGTAGCAGAATCATTTGGATATAAGGTAACTCCCGCACAAATGGTTTTCTTTAAAACAGCTTCTTGACCAGGTAAAAACTCTAATTTTGAAAATTTGTCTACAAGTTTTTTTGCAATAAATTCAGCATTATTTGCATTCTCAACATTTGGTAGCACAATTAAAAACTCATCTGCTTCTAAATGAATAACAATATCAGAAGTTCTAACTTCTTTCACAAGCATATGTGCAAGTTTAATAAGTACATCTTCCCCAACATCATAAGAAAACTCTTCTATAACTGCTTTAAAACGATCAATTCCAATACTTAAAAAACCAATGACATGCTTTTCTCTATGCGCAAGAGGCAGCATTTTTTCAAGATGTTGTACTAAATACTTTCTATTATATAAACCAGTGGTATAGTCAATTAGTTTTAATTTCTTTATTGTATCGTTTAAATAAATAGTGTATACCATGTTTGATAATATAAGTGTTAGGTTTTTAAGTATTTCTGAGGTTTCTTCAATTTCTTTTATACTTATCTCATTGTTATAGAAAAAATTAAAGCTTATATCTACATCATTGTTAAGTGTATAAGTAAGAGATAAAGAATGCTCTGAGACTGAACCATGTTTTACACTAAAGAGTAATTCTTTTTTGACTTTACTTTTATCTTTAATTAAAAGCTCAAAAGAATTTATGTAATAGTGATTGAAGAAAAAATCATTTAATAAACCATAGCTTTCATTAATATTTTTATTATTAACTATTTTTTCTTCTAAAATTAAGAGCTTTTCTTTATCTTCTTTTTTAATGCAAGTAAGTTGTTTAATAATATTTCTTTTAATAATTTACCTTTCATTGACAAATAAATAACATTTAATAGCATTTTATTATAATTTGACTTATAGATAATTTAGCCACTGCACTAAAGAGTTATTTTCTTCTTTTAATGTAGTAGAAATTCCATGACCTGGATGGATATTGTAATCATTTTCCCACGACAATACTTTTTTAAGAGATCGTTTCATATCATCGACATTAGAATATGGAAAATCACAGCGACCAATACTGTCTTTAAAAATAAAATCGCCTGAAAACATATCATTGTTTATTTGAATCATTGAACAACCAGGTGTATGTCCTGGAAAAAAATGAAATTTAATTTTAATACCTTCTATATCTATTTCTTCATCTTCCTCAATTTCTACATCTGCTTGTGAATGTGGCATTCCTAGTCCATACGAATCCATAGTAAGCATAAAAAGATCTTTTTTAGGGGTATGTAGTTTAATGTTATATGTTTTACAAACAATATCATTGGACCACACATGATCAAAATGCCCATGTGTATTTAAAACAGCGATTGGATTTGTAACATTTTCTTTAATCCAAGGCAGCGAATTCATCCCAGGATCAATAATTAAGTCTTTTCCATTGATGCTTGCTATATAACAATTGGTTTGATAATCTCCCATTGCTTGTACTTTGATATCCATTTAAATCCTTCTTATTCTAAGTATATTATAACAATAAGGAGGAAACAACTTGCTTATGTTTACTAAAAACACAGTTTTTACGTAAATTAAAAGTGCCTAATGTTTAAGAAAGGATAAATAAGAAAACGCAATGTTTAAAAAAGGAAGAGGTAAAATTATTATCTTAGTTTTAATTTATTAAAATTTATAGAGTAGGGTAGATGCGTTTAAGATAAGTGAACTTCTTAATTAATATAATAACTTTGAAGAACTGAAAATTATAGTAATATATAATTTTCAGCTTAATAAAATTGATTATTTAAACCAGTTTCTTACTTTATCGAACATTGAATCAAAATTACGTTCATGCGGTTTACTTTGTGAACCAAAAGACTCTTGAAGCTTTTCAAGTAAATCTTTTTGTTCACTGTTTAAGGTATTTGGATATTTGATTTTAATTTGTACTACAAGGTTCCCCATGCCGTAACCTTGAACAGATTTAACACCCTCATTTTTAAAGTTAAATTGTTCCTTATCTTTAGTTCCCGCTGGAATTTTTAATTCTAACTCACCTCTTAATGAAGGAATTGTAATACTAGCACCTAAGGCAACTTGCGTAAAAAATATAGGAACTTCAATATAAATATCATCGTCATGTCTTACAAAGTGCTTGTCTTCTTTTACAGAAATTTGTAAATACAAATCACCCCTTGTATTATCAGGTGCAATATTTCCTTTATCCGAAATTCTGATTCTATTTCCATCGTTTACACCTTCTGGAATAGATACTTCAAAGCTGCTTTTTTCTTCTTTAAATCCATGTCCAAAACATTTCTTACATTTTGCACTAACACTTTGTCCACTACCTTCACAAGTAGGGCAGGCTTGTGCAAAAGTCATAAAACCTTGTCTCATATGAACTTGTCCTTGTCCTTTACACGTAGAACAAGTAGAAAGTTTGGCATCTTTTGCTCCCGTGCCTTTACAAGGTTCACAAGCTGTTTTAAATGTATATTTAATTTCTTTTTTACAGCCAAAAACTGCTTCATTAAATTCTATATTAATTTCTACTGCAACATCTAGATTGTATTTATAGGTTTTAGTTTGAGCACGTCCTTGTCCCCCTCCGCCAAAAGCAGAACCAAACATTTCTTCAAAAACAGAACCAAGGTCATCAAAACCACCAGAAAAACCACCTCTTTGCTGTCCATGGCCTTCTAAACCTTCTTTTCCATATCTGTCATAAATTGAGCGTTTTTCATCATCACTTAATACTTGATATGCTTCATTAATTACTTTAAATATTTCTTCGGCTTCTGCATCTCCTGGATTTTTATCAGGGTGATATTTTTTAGCCATATTTCTGTAGGCTTTTTTAATAGTACTTTTATCTGCGTTTTTACTAATTTCTAATAATTCGTAATAATCTTTGTTAATCAATTAGTAGCTCCTAATTTTTTATGCGATTTTACCTAAATTAAGATAAAAATAAGATATAAAAAATAAAAATTATAGTAAAAATAAGATTATCTTACGTATGTTTAAAAATTATTTGATATAATTCGCTTATGAAAAAAGGATTAGAAAAATTTTATGATTTGGTTGAAGCTTTTGAGGCTTTACCAAGCATTGGAAAAAAATCAGCATTACGTTTGGCCTATCATATATTAATGAATGATAATTATTTAGGTATAAAAATTGCACATAGCATAGAAAATGCACTAAAAAGTATTAAAAAATGCCAAGAGTGTGGGTGTATGAGTGAGCATGAAATTTGTGAAATTTGCTTAGATGATTCACGAAACGCACAAATACTCTGTTTGGTGCAAAGTGCTAAAGATATCTTTGTAATTGAAGAATCAAAACAATTTAAGGGGAAATATTTTGTACTTGAAGAATTAGAGCAAGAAAGTTTATCTCTCTTGCTTTCTTATGTAGAAAATAACAAAGTAAACGATATTCTATTTGCACTTACCCCTTCTTTGTCAAATGATGCTTTTATTTTGTTTATTGAAGATAAACTTCAAAGTTTTGATATAAGCTTTACAAAAATAGCACAAGGTGTTCCAACAGGTGTTTCTTTAGAAAATGTCGATATTTTGTCTTTGGCTAAAGCCATACAAAGTAAGGTTCTTATTTAAATAATTATTAAAAGCCAAAAAGATATTTTTTTGTTTACTCAAAATAGCATTGCTTAATTAAATTGTTATTTCAACATCATTTCGTAATGATATGCTAATGAAGAGGACTCATTTCAAATAATGAATTTGCTTTTATATTGGGATTAATATTTTTTTGTTAGTTAGAACTATCTTGCAATTTAACTAAACATAATTTTGGATTTAAAATAAAATAAATAAAATAATTTAAATTTTATTTACACTAACGTAGCTTTTTTGGAATAAGAGGCTATAATGACTCAATGAATAAAAGAATAGTATGTCAAAAATGTTTGTATTATTTTGTGACTTGGCAAAATAAACAACCACATGGTTGTAAAGCCTATAATTTCAAATCAAAAACCATTCCTTCTGTGATAGTTAAACGTTCCAGTGGACTAGATTGTTGTTTTTTCACTCAAAAGAACCAAGGTTAATTTATGTCTGAACTTGTAGAACCTATACGTATACTTAGGCTTAATCAAAAAACGGTTATTAAATATTGGCTAGAAAATGAAACCTTGTGTACGTTATTGCACGAAAAACGAATAATAATAAAAGACTTTTTAAAAAACTATGCCTTACCTCTTTTAGCGTATTACACAAATGCATTAAAAGAACAAACCTTTCATGTAAATAAAGAATTTTCAAACAAACTCATATCATTCTTTTTAAAGAAGGAACTTAAGGCAGGAGAAGTTTTTACAATATACAATGAGATTAAAAAAGCCTTATTAGAAGTATTGTATATAAATAATATTGACTCACATAAGGTTTTTAAACGGATTAATTTTGTATTTGAAAAGAATATCTCTTCTATTTTAGCTTCATACACGATAAACAATACAAAAACGGTAAAAGTGAATGAAGATTTAGCCTTAGAACATGCTAAAAACATTGAGATAATTGATAAAAATATACTTTTGTGTAAGTTGGATAAAGATTTTAAATTCACCTACGTATCAAGTGCATACTGCGACTTGAGTTTATATTCAAAAGAAGAGCTTTTGGGTAATATGTATGATTTTTTAAAATTTAGCAAGAAAGAAGATTCACTTTATTCTAAATTAATTGAAGAACTTAAAAAAGGTAAAAAACATCAAACAGAATTAAAGTGTAGAAAAAAAGATGGCACTTATTATTACTTGAATGTTTATATTGTTCCTTTGCTTGATAAGGAAGGAACTTTACTTTCATATGAAATTATAGAACACGATATATCCTTAGAAAAAGCCTTGGAAGAACAACAAGAGATGTTTATTGAACAAAGTAAAAGCGCAGCAGTTGGAGAAATGATTTCTATGATTGCACATCAGTGGAGACAGCCTTTACAAGCAATTTCTATTTTAATACAAAAATTACCCTTGACTAAAATGATGGATGGACAAATACCTGATGATGTTTTAGATCAAGTTGTAAATGATTCTAATATACAACTTGAATATATGTCAAAAACAATAGATGATTTTAGAGATTTTCTTAAACCAAATGTAAAAAAAGAAAAGATTAGTGTTAAGAATTTATTCTTAAAAGCAAAAGATTTTTTATCCTATATGTTAAAAATTGATTCTATTGATTTAATTATACACAATGAGAATGAAAACGCACAAATGATAATACATGTTAATGAAGTTGTGCAGGTTTTAATTAATATTATAAAAAATGCGCAAGATGCTCTTCTTGAGAATAGAAAAGAGCATAGAAAAATTACTCTTCATTCTACAGTTGTTAATAATCACGTAATAATAAAAGTAGAAGATAATGCGGGTGGTATTGATGCTAAGGTAATTAAAAAAATATTTGATGCGTATTTTTCTACTAAAAACAATAAAAATGGTACAGGATTAGGATTGTATATGAGTAAAAAAATTATTGAAGAGCATAATAAAGGACATTTAAAAGCGTATAACCATAATGAAGGTGTAGTTTTTGAAATACAACTTGAAGAAAGTAATAATTAATTAAAATTTTTGTACAATTAACCTTAAATTTCTAGTTATCGTAGGAGAACATTTTGTTATATGAAGAATTAAAAGTTGTTAGTAAATCTTTGGGTTTTGTAAGTATTGAAGATTTTGCTAAATACGTCGGAAAAACATCCTCAGATGTTTTAGTTTGGGAAGAGAAGGATGAAATTCCTTATACTATTTCATTAATTGTACACCTGTTAAAAGGTGATATTGAACTTCCAAGCAGTGGCACGTTAGATAACTTAGTAGAAGAATGTTTACCTCTTGCTTCTTTATTAGAAGAAGCATCAAGTTTTCCTCATAAACTAGAAGAAATGTTTTTATTACAAAAACAATTAAATGACTCAACCAATGGTGCAAATTGGGAATTAGGTCTTAACAAACATGGAAAAGAAATCAATTGGTTAAGATGTATACATATGGAAGTAGCAGAACTTATTGATTCAACACCATGGAAACACTGGAAGAATATTAATGCAAAACCTGATATGAATAATATTCATGTTGAGTTAGTAGATATTTGGCATTTTTTAATGTCTTATATTTTACAAGAAACAAATGTACCCAGAGCTGTTTCTTTGGTTAATACGCATTGTATATATGAAGCAAATGAAGAAATAGATTCTAAAATAATGGTAACAGAGGCTGAAAAACTCTCTTACATAGCAATTGCTATTCAAACAGGAAATATCCCTTCTTTTTCTGGAATTGAGCGATTTATTGACCAATTTTTCAGAGCCTGCAAAATATCTGGTCTGTCTTTTAAATGGTTACAAAAACTGTATATTGGGAAGAACTGTTTAAATAAGTTCAGACAAGACAATGGATATAAAGAGGGTTCTTATATAAAAACTTGGAACGGTGATGAAGACAATGTTGTAATGGTTTCAATATTAGAGAAAATGGATGATGTTTCTTTTGATTATCTATACGATAAATTGGGTGATCATTACGCTATGTGTAAATAGAGATATATTTAAAAAATAAGTAGTTTCCTACTTATTTTTTTGCTTCATACTTTATAAAAACAGGTTTTGAATAATTGGGAACATCATCATAAGTAAAAATAGCATAGTATTTTGAAATATCTTTTGCTCCAAATTCATCGTAAGTAAACTCATCATTCCCCGCATAAAGTTTTTGTCCATCAACGTGAGATAAAGGCGCCCTGTATGCGTTTTTAATTATGAGAACTCCCTTTAAATCTGCATCTTTTGGATTCTCCCAAACAATTTTTGTTTTACCATTATCATTAAGTATTTTTGCATTTTCCACTTCCTTAACAGGAAATCTTCTTTTTGAAATATGTTCAATTATAAGTTTAGGTGCCAAGTCCTTGTTTAAAAGTTCCCAGGAAATCGTTTTATTCTTAATAGATTTTTTTGATGAAGTTGCTTTTAAAATAAAAGATACATCAACTTTCTCTTTTAATTTTTTATTCAACTCAATTTGAGCAAAAGAATCAAACATGAAATACTGTGTTTGATTGTTTTTAAGTTCATTTGCACTAACATCGTAACCGATATTTTGAATAATTTCTCTGCTGCTAATTGCTTTATAGCTCTTCATCGTATTTTCATCTATAAATTCAAGGTGAAAACGAATATCATCTTTTATATAAATTGCTTTTGAATTTAGTTCAAAATAAGCTTTGGTAATCATTGTATAATCATAAGTAGGTAAAGACGATAAATTAAATTCAAAGAATGAATATATTTTTTTTCCTTCATTATCAAAACCGCAAGTAGCAACATTATTTAAAATACTTTTATTTGAGATTGTATTTACTTCTTTTGGATACAGTGAAGTGATATTAGTATCTACATGATAAGTAAGTTCTAATCTTGGTCTGTATGTTAATCCAAAACCAAACTTTCCATAGCCAATGTCCCATTGCATCATTTGTTTACTTCGTGCAATTTTTAATTCTTTAGGGCCTTCTACTCGTAAAACAATTTGATCATTTTTAATGTATTTTTTTAAAGCAAGACACTCAATTCCAGATAAATGCCAGCTTCTCCATATACCTTGCGTTAATTGAGAAGATTGGGTAGCTTGACCAATATATGATACTATATCCATAGTATCAACATCATCAAAGCTTGTAATATCTCCCATCGTGTCTTGATTTACAATTCCTACATTCCATTCTCCATACTTCTCAATAGTTGTAGAAACTCTATTTATTGGATAAAGATTAAAACTAGCCGATTTAATAATTGCATTTGACGCCAATGTTTTTACATTAATTGTAATAAGTGCATAAGAAATGCCCTTGTTTTCATCAACGCCTACAAATAAGGAATTAATACCAAAATGTTTGTGATTGCTTTTTAAGTTTTCGGATACATATCCAGTAGTAGCCGCACTTGCGTAATATGTTCTTGAAAATTCATCAAATTCCAAAGAAGTCTTAACTCTGATTTGAGGAAAAAAAGGTGATTTTATTCTTGTTTTTTTGTTAACAGCACGAATATTATAAAAATAATCTTTGTTTGATTCAAGATTAATATCGCTAAAACAATGACTTTGTGTTTTTGCAAGTAAATTGGCATCCATACAAAACATTTTATTTTGATTGCTTCTATATACTTCAAAATATATGTTTTCATCTTTTTCATATTCCCACGCCAAATCAACATGAGAAGACCCAATATCGCTTACTTCAAAGCTTTTAACTCTAATAACCTTAGAGTTTTTTTTGTAATTAGGTACTTCTTTTACCGCACTTAATAAAGCAGGAATATGCTCTCTTAAGTTTTCGTTCATATCTTCCATATAATCACTTATATTTCGAGTTCCCACTTCTACAACACTAGAAATAATTCCTTGTGAATAATAAAATTCTCTTCCACTTCCAGAAATCAGTTTCGCAGGCGGTTTCCCTTGATGAATACCATATTCTCTGCCTGATATTTTTCTGATTTCTTCTGCCATATTTGCGCATAATATATTCATGTCACTTGTATCTAGTGTATCTTCGTGTCTAAAGTCATGCGCAGGGAAAAATACATTTCCTTGGGAATGATAATCAAGGGCAATAGTTATATTTTTATGTGCTAAAACAAAGTCTCTTAGGGCTTGTGATTCAGGCTCAGAAAAAGGATTAGGGCCTCCATAGATATTAGAATTAGTTTTTGAACTAGAAATGAAACCAATAGGGAAATTCCTGTTTAAATCCACTCCAAACGTACCGTCTGCATTAACTCTTCTGTTTTTTCTCCAAAAAGAAAAATGATTTCTTGAGTATTCATAACCATCAGGGTTCGCACAAGGAACCATATAAATGGTTGCTTTCTCTAAATACTCTTGTAGCATTAAGTCATGCTCTAAATTTTCTAAAATATACTTGGTAAACTCAATAGCCAATTCATGTCCTACCCACTCTCTTGCGTGTATAGTTCCTGTAAAAAATAAAGCAGGTTTTTTGTGGGCATTTTTAATATCACTTGATATTGTAATTAAATTTATATCTCTTTTTTCCCATGTTTTACCAATTGTTTCAAGTGTAAAATGTTTTTCGTAATCTTTTGAATACTTCGTAAATATTTCAGTTGATTGGGCATATGACCTATAAAGTTGTTTCAATTATTTATCCTCTATCTTGAATCTTGATTTTAGTTCTGTAAATTTATTTTTTCCAATTCCTACAATATTTTTAAGATCATTAAGAGAAGTAAACTTGCCTAGTTTTTCTTTTTCATTTAAAATTATGGTGGCTAGTTTTGACCCAATTCCTTTGATTTTTGTCAAAGATTGTTTGCTGGCGTCATTTAAGTTAAAACGCATATCTTCAAAATCATCGTTCCAAGTAGAAATTAATTGTGTGTCAATAGCCTCTAAATCAAGTAAATCGGAAGGATCAGTAATAATATTGTCTTTTTGATATTCTAAGATTTCAATTGCTAAATCTTCTTCCATTGCATAAAGTGTCATGATATCTGTCAAATTTGCTGTATTTAAATTAATTTTACTAAAAGATACTTCTTTTGTTTCTTTCGTACTTTTTAACAGTTCCTTAGCTATTGGTAAATTTTCTGGTTTAATAGAAGCAGGAAGATCACTTTGTAGACTTTCTTTTGTTCTTTCCATATCAAAATTGTCTTCTTTATCATTAATAAACCATTCTCCATCAGCAGACGGTTTATAAGCTGAAAAACCTATATGTCTCATAGTTCTTAATAAATTTGGATCTATTTTTCCAAGTTCCTCCCAAGAGAATAGGGGAACATGAGGTTTAGGAAACTTTCCTTGAGAAAAATCCCACATTAAATATTGACAAATCCAATCTCTAATATAAGGAAATGCAGCAAATGCAGTTGCACATTCTAAAATATAAGGTTCATCTGTTTTAGCATCAATTGCAATATCACAGGCCCAATACTCAGCTTTTGCAGCTTTTGAGGCTTTTACTGCAAGCTCAAGAGAAGACATAGGAACATTTTCATAAGACATTGAACCTCCTTGAGAAGTGTTCGTAATCCATTCCCCTTCGCCAGAAAATCTCCAAAATGCGCAAATGGGTTTATGTCCAATTAACATTACTCTTAAATCTCCAGAATATTTTAAATCAATACCGTTTTGTGTATAAACAGGAGAATATTTTTTTTCTTTCATTAGCGCAATAGCTTCTTTTGCATTATCAACTTTATGTACAAAATAACCTCCATAATTCGAAGGTCCGTAAGATTTTTTTACTATTTGTGGATAACTCGCTTTTTTACTAAAATATTCAAAAGCCTTTTTTTCATCGTAAAAGATTTCTGTTTTAGGAATGGCTAAATCATACTTTTTACAAAACAGTGTCACATTTTCCTTTGACTTATTAGGAAACTGTGTTTCTAATGAGGGTACAAAACGAACATTTGGCAACTCTTTTGAAATTTGAACAAAGGTATCGTATGCTGTTGCTGGGATATTTCCAATTAAAATATTAATTTTTTTTCTTTTAACTTCTTTTATAAAACGTTCTTTGTCATTTTTCCAGTGATAAGTAACTTCTTCAATTTTCTCAGGCCAACCCTTAAAATTTGAATAGTCAAAAAATCTCAGTACATAATCCATATATAAAAAACCTATTGTTGGTAACTTCTTCATTGTTTTTCCTTATTTTAATCTTCTATTTTTTCTTTTTCGTCGTTCTTTTTCAATACGGATTGTTTTTTTATCAATTAAATCAACTATTAAATCAATTTTTTTATCATTAAAATCTAAGCCCATCTTTTCTTGCTCTGGTGTTGCAAAAGCAGGTATTCCATTTACTTCTAAAACTACATATTCTTCTTTTTCTCTGTCATAAATAATATCAACACCCGCAATATCTAATCCTGTAACCAAGCTTGCTTTTTTAGCAAGTGATACTACCTCATCATTTGCTTCTCTTGCAAATACACTTCCTCCACTTGTAATATTGGTTCTCCAATCATTTCCACCTGCTTTTCTTCCATAACAGCCCACAAACTCTCCATTAACAATATCAACTCTGTAATCAGTATTATCATAATCAATAAATTTCTCAACATAAAAATATCGTAAATCCATTTGATTTAAAAAAGGCATCAACATGTCAAGTGTTTCTTGAGAGTCAATTTTTGTAAGTCCTCTTCCTCCCCACCCATCTGTTGGTTTATACACCATTTTATTCCATTTTTTCATAATAGATTTTAGATGATGGGTATCATCTCTGTGGCAGAGTTTATAATCAGCTGTTTGGACACCGTTATGTCTTAATAAAAAAGCGGTTTGAAATTTATCTTCTGTGAGTTCAAAAGCATTGAATTCATTAATCATTGGAATAACATTGTTTAATGCTTTATATATATACATTTGATATTGTGTTTGTTCTCCTGCATTGTAAGAAAACATTAAATCTAATTTATCAAGTTTTATCCCATTATGGATTATATGTCCATTCTTTGCAATGGCTTCTCTTAAGTTAATATCCGTTAGTACATCAATATATCTTTCTTTGAGTTTTTCTATAAGCTTATTTTGAATAACATCTCCACCCCCATTAGCATACATCCACATCGCTATTTTTTTTCTATCCATAATAATTCCTTTACTTACTAACTTGAAAATGGCTTAATATTTTTGTCATTAAATTTATTCTATCTTCAAATGTTTTTAAACAGGCTCTTTCGTTTTTGGTATGATCACCATCTCCGTAAGGTCCAAAACCATCCAGTGTTGTTGTTCCTTGTGCAGCTATAATATTTGCATCACTAACACCACCTCTTTTTTCAAAAATAAGTTTCTCTCCTGTAATAGTATAAATCTTTTCTAAAAGCTTTTCTTGTTTATCATTTTGCTCCATTACATCTCTTTGAATAGACCCACTTAAATGTGATCTTGAGCCTTTAACATAAGAGGTCTTACAAATAGTTTCTAAAGCATTTAACAATCTTGATTTTTCGTGGCTTTGTGTATATCTTATTTCTAAAGTAATACTTGCACCAGGAGAAATAGTATTTGCGCCAATTCCACCTTTAATCCTTCCAACATTACACGTAGTTCCTAGTTCTAGGTTGGTAAGTTTCACAAGCTCTTGTAATTTATAAGAAGCTTCAAGATTTGCATCAATTCCTTTACTGTAGTGATTTCCTGCATGTGCTGCTAAACCTTCTATATTTATAACAAAAGTACCAACACCTTTTCTAGCACTTACCACTTCATCATTTTGCCCAGCTGCTTCAAAAACAAAACAGTAATCATATTCTTTTGCAAGAGAAGAACTAAGCAGTTTTGAATCATCACTTCCTGATTCTTCATCTGATACTAATAAAAAATCCACATTATGTATTGAGTTGTTATTTGCATAAACATTTCTTAGTGCTTGCAGTGCAACAATATTTCCGCCTTTCATATCACAAACGCCAGGACCGTAAATCCAATCCTTATCTTTGGAAAAGCCCTCAAAAGTGTTTTCTGGAAAAACAGTATCGTTATGCCCTAAGAGTAAAATTTTTGGTAAGTTTGATTTTTTGGTACTGCTGTGCAAAAAATGATTTCCAATTTCTTCACGTTTATATACCTTAGTACTAAAACCTATCTCTTCAAGCCATAAAGACATTTTTTTGCCAACTTTATCAACACCTTCTTTATTTTTGGTATATGAGTTTATATTTACAATTTCTTCTAGGTTTTTTATATATGGCATATTTCTCCTTATTTAAGTAAATTTTCGCATAAATACTAACACATAATATAATAAATTATTCTTAAATAATAAAATTGATTATTTAAGAAGGTTTCCTTTTAAATAAATACAAAAATGTTTAAAAGCCCAGTATTTTAAGCAACACTTATTTGCTTTGAAGAATTAATATTGCTGATTCTTTTTTTGTTTTTATTGACTTTTTTATCAATTAGTTCAATTATTAAATCAATTTTTTTGTTATTAAAATTTAATCCGAGTTTTTCTTGTTCTGGGGTGGCAAAAGCAGGTATTCCATTTACTTCTAATACAATATATTCTTCTTTTTCTCTGTCATAAATTATATCTACGCCTGCTATATCTAAACCGGTAATTTTGGCAGCTTTTAAAGCAAGATTAATAACTTCTTCATTTGCTTCTCTTGGGAAAACACTTCCACCACAAGCAACATTCGTTCTCCAATCACTTCCTCTTGCTTTTCTTCCATAACAAGAAACAAATTTACCATCAACAATATCAACTCTGAAGTCCGTATTATCATAATCTATAAACTTTTCGACATAAAAATATCGTATATCCATTTGATTTAAAAATGGCATTAACATTTCAAGTTTTTCGCTTGAGTCAATTTTTGTTAAACCCATTCCTCCCCAGCCATCTGTTGGTTTATATACCATTTTTGACCATTGTTTAATAATTGACCGCAAATGCTGATTATCGTCTCTGTGGCACAATTTATAATCAGGCGTTAAAATTTTATTTTTTCGTAAAACAAAAGTAGTTTGAAACTTGTCTTCACTTAACTCAAATGATTCATAAGAATTAATCATAGGAATTACTTTACTTAATGCTTTGTATAAATACATTTGATATTGTGTTTGTTTTGAAGCGTTGTAAGAAAGGAACAAGTCCAGTTTGTCCAATTTATTGCCATTATGCAGAATGTGACCATTTTTAGCAATGGCATTTCTTAAGTCTACTTCACAAAGTGTGTCAATATTTCTTTCTAGAAGTTTTTTACAGATTTTATCTTGTATTTCTTTTCCACCTGAATTCTCGTACATCCAAAAAGCAATTTTTTTTCTCTCCATACTAATCCTTAATTGATAATAAGTTTTATATTAATTATATAAAACCATTAAATAGGTCATAGTATATATACATTAAACTTGTATTAATATTATAGTTAATAAAAATCTCATTTTAGTTACATGTTATGAAGAGGGGTATTTAATTGTTTAGAAATAAGAAGAGAAAAGTGAAATTTTATAATTTATAAGAATGCAAAAGTATTATTTTAATACTTTTGCATAAAAGAAGAGAGTGTTATTTTCTTTTTTGACCAGAAATAATAAATCTGAGTGCGTTTAATTTGATAAAACCTTCTGCATCTTTTTGATTGTATACTTCATCTTCTTCAAAAGTAGAGTGTTCTTCAGAGAATAATGACTTAGAAGATTCTCTACCTACAACCATCACATTTCCTTTATACAGTTTTAATTTCACTGTACCTTCAACGAACTTTTGTGTTGCATCAATTGAGGCTTGTAACATTTCTCGCTCAGGTGAAAACCAAAATCCATTATAAATTAGTTTTGCATATCTTGGCATTAGCTCATCTTTTAAATGCGCTGCTTCTCTATCTAAGGTAATAGATTCAATTGCTCTGTGTGCTTTTAACATAATAGTTCCACCTGGCGTTTCATAACATCCACGTGCTTTCATTCCAACATAACGGTTCTCAACAATATCGATTCTTCCAATACCATGTTTATTACCATATTCATTTAAGTTTTTTAATATTGTAGCTGGACTTAAATCTTCACCATTAATAGCATAAGGATCACCATTTTTATATGAAATTGTAATATACTCAGCTTTGTCTGGTGCATTTTCAGGCGAAACACTCCATAACCACATAGATTCATCAGGTTCCTCATTTGGGTTTTCTAAGCTTAATCCCTCATAAGATATATGAAGAAGGTTAGCATCCATAGAATAAGGACTTACACTTGGGTTTCCATTTTCATCTAAATGTTTTTTATCGATATCAATACCATTGTCTTTTGCATAAGATAAAAGTTTTTCTCGTGAATTTAAGTCCCATTCTCTCCATGGAGCAATAATAGTAATATCAGAGTTTAATCCTAAATATCCAAGTTCAAATCGTACTTGATCATTTCCTTTTCCAGTAGCTCCATGAGATACAGCATCCGCACCCATTTTTTCAGCAATCTCAATTTGTTTCTTTGAAATTAAAGGACGTGCAATTGAGGTACCTAATAAATATTCACCTTCATATATAGCATTGGCTCTAAACATAGGGAAAACATAGTCTTTTACAAATTCTTCTTTAATATCTAAAACAAAAATATTCTCTTCTTTAATCCCCATTGCAAGCGCTTTTAAACGTGCAGGTTCAACTTCTTCACCTTGGCCTAAGTCAGCTGTAAAAGTGATTACTTCCGCATTGTATTCGTCTTGTAACCATTTTAATATAATAGAAGTGTCAAGGCCTCCACTATAGGCTAAAACTACTTTCTTAACTTCTTTTTTTTTCATACTATTCTCCTACACATTTATTTAAATAATTTTCGAAATTTTATCTAAAATTAGCTATAATCTCTATTATGAGAATAGATAAATTTTTAAACGCCGTAAATATTACTAAAAGAAGAGCTGTTGCAGAAGACATGTTGGCACATAAAGTTGTGCTAATAAACGGTCTTAGTGTTAAAAAAGCAAAAGAAGTTAAAATAGGGGATACTATAGAAATAAAGTATCTTGAAAAAAGTGATATTTTTAAAGTTTTACAAATACCACAAACAAAATCAACGCCTAAATCAAAAATGTCTGAATATGTTACGCAGATATAAACTTCTTATGAAAAAGGATTAAATATGTTCAATAAAGCAAAACTTAAATTTGATGATATTTTTGAGAACAGACTACCTATTGATGAAGTCAAAGAATATTTAATAGAACTCTATGAAAGAGGAGAAGATGCTGCTGAAATTGCTGCAGCTGCTTCTGCTATGAGAGAACATTTAATTCCACTTGAAGTTCATTATGATTTAAAAGAAAAACTTATTGATGTAGTAGGTACTGGAGGAGATAAGTCAAACTCTTTTAATGTCTCTTCAACAGTAGCTATTTTATTAACTGCTTGTGGGTGTTTTGTAGCAAAACATGGAAACAGATCTGTTACTAGCAAATCAGGAAGTGCAGATATGCTTGATTCTTTAGGAATTAATCTTAATTTAGAAACATCTAAACAAATTATTATGCTTGAAGACACTGGTTTTGTCTTTATGTTTGCGCAAAACCATCATCCTGCAATGAAATATATCATGCCTATAAGAAAAAGTATTCCTCACCGAACTATTTTTAACATCTTAGGGCCACTTACAAATCCTGCAAATGTTACCAAACATTTATTAGGTGTTTTTGATAAGAGCTTTATTAATAAAATGGCTTCAGCCTTAGAATTATTGGATACAAAACGATCAATGGTTGTTTCATCCGCTGATAAAATGGATGAAATTTCTATTTCAGATATTACTTATGCAACTTCTATTTACAATGGGAAACTCGAAGATTTTGTGATAGACCCTCAAAATCTTGGTTTTAAACTACAAGACAAAGCTTCTATCGTAGGTGGAGACGCAGATCACAATGCACAAATAACACGTGATATTTTAGGAAATAAAGAAAAAGGTGCTAAACTTGATATTGTTTTATTAAATACAGCAGCAGCACTAGTCGTTGATGAAAAAGCCAGAGACTTACAAGAAGGTATTGAAATAGCAAGAGATGCTATCCAATCTGGTCGTGCAAAAGAAAAACTTGAGCACCTTGTGCGTGTTTCAAAACTTTTAACACAAGACTAAATGCAAAAAGTATTCACGCTTGGATTAAACGAACTATCTGTTTTGGTGGCTTCTTTAAAAGAGCTAATAAATGAAGATTGCATTATCTTATTACGGGGTGATTTAGCAAGTGGCAAAACAACTTTTGTAAAAGAATATGTCAAAAGTATTGGAATAAAAGAAGAAGTAACTTCACCTACTTTTTTACTTCAAAGCATTTATGCTGAGAAAATTTTTCACTATGATGTTTATAATAAAAGTCTTGAAGAATTTATTTCTTTAGGTTTATTAGAAGAATTTGAAAAAGAAGGCTTACATTTTGTAGAGTGGGGCGATGACAAACTAGAAAAAATATTAAATGAATATGGCTTTAAAACCATGAGTATTAATATTTTAAAATCCAATGATAAAAGGCAATATACAATAAATGCATAACTTAAGAATTGAAGATATTAAAAAAAGTATTAAAAAAACAAATATTTTACATGGTATATCATTAGAAGTTAACTCCGGTGAAATTGTTGGTTTATTAGGTCCTAATGGAGCAGGAAAAACAACAACTTTTTATACGGTTTGCGGCCTTGTAAAACCAAGCAGCGGAAAAGTCTTTTTTGATAATGTAGATATAACGCATTTACCTCTACACAAGCGTGCGTTAAAAGGAATTGGTTATTTACCACAAGAGTCATCTATTTTTAAAGATTTGTCTGTTGAAGATAACTTAATGTTAGCTGCTCAAATTGTAACAGATGATAAAAAAGATCAAATTAAAAGAGTAGAAGAATTATTAGAAGTTTTTAATATAGAACCAATAAGGCAAAGAAAAGGTATTTCTTTATCAGGTGGGGAGAGAAGGCGTACAGAAATTGCACGAGCCTTAGTATCAAAACCAAAATTCTTACTTTTAGATGAGCCATTTGCTGGAGTTGATCCAATTGCTGTTAAAGACATTCAAGAAATCATACATCAACTGACACTTATTGGAATAGGTGTTTTAATTACTGATCATAATGTAAGAGAAACACTGGAGATTTGTGACAGGGCTTATGTAATGAAAAGTGGCTCATTATTGGCTTCTGGAAAAGCAGATGAAATTAAAAGCAATGAGCTTGTACGAGAGCACTATTTAGGAGCAGGTTTTTCTTTCTAAATTACTTTTAAATTAGTATACTTCAACCCTGTTTTCACCTTTTTCTTGTGCTCTTTTTAGAGCATTAGTTACTTTGTTTAAAAAACTAAAAATATCGTCATTTTTCTCATAAAAACTTAAACCAAAACTTGCTGTAACTTTAGTATTTAGACCTTCAATACTAAGTTCTTCTATTTCAGCTCTTATTTTTTCAGCAACAACAATAGCACCATTAATATTAGTTTGAGGCAATAAAATTAAAAATTTATTATCATCATAACGCGCTAAAATATCATGTTCACGTAAAGATTTCACTAAAATTCCAGAAAGTGCAAGAAATAATGTGTTGACATATATTCTTTTGGTATTTTCTATAATGTGATTAAAATCATCCAAGGATAACATTAAAAGAGTTAGCTCATTTTTATATCTAATATCTCTTCTTAGCTCTTTAGCAAAAAGTTCTAAAAATCTATTTTTATTGTATAGGTTTGTTAAAGAGTCAAAATTTCTTTGATGTTCTAATAAATTGGTTTTTTTCTTTTTTGGATTTAATTTTTGAAAACTTATTATAAATTGTGAATTTTTGGAATCATATTCTTCAATAGCTAAAATAAAAATATTTTCATTATTATTATAATCTTTAATTTTTACTAAAACTTCTATTTCTTTTTTTTCTAGAATATAATCAATCCAGTTCTCTTCTTTTCTTAAGCTCTCTTGACAAAAATAATCTTCGTCTTTTCCAAAAATACTAAGTAAATCATTGTATTTATTTTTAAATTCTTTTGTTGTTTTAATGTTAAAATAATCAAGAAATTTTTTATTTGAATGCAATATTTCATTTTTATTTACAATTAATACAAGGTTATTTTGAGCATCTAATATTGTGCTGATATTTTTATTAGATTCTATAATTTTTTCTTGTAAGTTATCTTGAACAATGCTTAGTTCCTTTTTTAAAAAAACAGGTTCAACTGATTTAACTACAGCATCTAATAATAAATATAAATCAATTGGTTTTAAAGAATATTCACAAACACCAATATCAATTGCTTGTTTTAAAAAATCAGGGTCATTATAGGCACTTGTTACTACAATAGGGATGTCTTTATTAAGCTTTTTAATAGCGGTACACATTTCTAAACCATTCATTCGAGGCATATTAATATCCGTAATAATTAAATCAATATCATCATGCTGTTTGTATAAATCTAAACCTTCTTGTCCATCTTTTGCAAGATATACTTTTTTTGTAATGCTACTTAATGTTCTTCCTGTAAATTCTCTTACATCCGTCTCATCTTCCGCATAAAGAATGGTTGTCTTTGATAAAATTACTTTATTCATAGTGTTCCTAATTCTTCCCAAATAATTTTAAAGCATTTTCTAAATCTTCTTGGGTATCTATTCCAAAAGACCTGGATTCTACTTCTACCATTGAAATCTTTTTTTCATGATAAATAGCTCTTAATTGCTCTAGTTTTTCAATATGTTCAATAGGTGCATTTTTTAAATTACAAAATTCATTTAAACTTTTAACGGTAAACCCATAAATACCTAAGTGTCCATTATACAAAGAATCATCATAATGATCTCTGTGGTAGGGTATTTTTGAACGAGAAAAATACGTAGCATTATTATGGGCATTTAATAGAACTTTGACGTGATTGGGGTCATCTGCTAAGTTTGAAGAGATTTTTTTATAACAAGAAACCATCATAATATCTTCATTGTTCTTTTTTATGTCGTTGACTCTATTAATAACAGCTTCTACAACTTCTTCTTCAATAAAAGGTTCATCCCCTTGTACATTGATTATTATATCATCATCTTTTAGCTTTAAGTTTTGTGCTGCTTCATTGATTCTATCTGTTCCACTTTTATGCTTATCTGACGTCATTACAGCGTTTATTCCATGTTCTTTTGCTAAAAGAATCACTTCTTTTGAATCAGTTGCTATGCATACTTCATCTAAAGCACTTACTTGTTTGGCTGTTCTTATTACCATGGGAAGTCCCAATATATCAACCAATATTTTATTCGTAAATCTAGAAGAGTTCAATCTCGCTGGTATTATTATCATTCATTTCCTTTTAAATTAAGCGGAAGCTCAATTGTAATTCTTAATCCAGTATTGTGATTCTTGATACTGATTTTTCCTTTTAAATGCATTTCTATAAGCATTTTACATCTATATAAACCCAATCCCACACCATGCTGTTCTTCTTTTGTAGAAAAATAAGGTTCAAATATTTTATCTATTATATCCAAAGGAACACCTCCTGCATTATCGGAAATTTCAAAATAAATCTTATCATGCAGGATATATTCTTTAAGTAAAATAACACCTTTTTTAATATTATTTCTAAAAATAGCCTCTTTTGAATTTATAAGTAAATTAACCAATATAGAAGAAAGCTCATTTTTATAGGTGAAATAATCAGAAGTATTGTTTAAGATTTTTGCAAAATCTATACGATTAAAATCACTTGAATTTTCAAAAATCTTTAATGCTTGAGCAATAATATCTTTTGAAGAGGTTTTTATTGCTGTTGATTTTAAGGATATTATATTTTGGAACTCTTCAATGGTTTGAGACAAATCATCTACCTTATTTTTAATACTTACTAAATTAGCTCTAATTTCTTCTTGTGGAATATGATTATTCATTTCTAATTCAAAATCCATAGTTTGAGCGGATAAAGAGATAGTATTTAAAGGTTGTCTCCATTCATGTGAGAGCATTTGTATTGTATCACCCATAATGGCTAATTTTGATTGTTGCAATAAAATTTCATCTTTTTGTTGTATTTCTGATTGTAAATCGTACTCATTGGTTCTATCAAAAAACAATACTGTATATCCTATTACATCCCCATATTTATTAAATTGTTTTTTAGATTTAAAATCAATAATAAACTCATTTTGCTCTTTTTTTATGTAGTTTAGTTTGCATATATATTCTGTATTATTTTGTACACTTTGCCAAAGATGTAGGTATTCATCTTTTTTATCTTCTTCATGCAAAAACAAAAGTGTTTGCCCTAGTATTTCATTCTTTTCGTAAGCACATAAGTTTACAAAAGAATTTGAACATTTTGTAATTAAACCTTGGGTATTTAAATGAACAGAAGAAACGTAAGCATCAAGAATTTGATCTTTTGAAATTTCAGTTGTTATGTCTTTCGCATTTATTATAAAAAAATTGTTTTCTGCCATTCTTGTCAAGGTTATCTGAAGATAAACTTTTTGCTTGTCTTTTCTTTGACATAACAGAGTTACTTGCTCTTTGTTGTTATTGTTGTTATAGTTTTCAATTAGGGAAGAAAATTTTTCTTTATATTTTTTATGAATAAGGCTTTCAAAATGAAATTGCAATAATTCATCTTTTGAAAAGCCAAGAATTGGAGTAAAGGCTTTATTGACATAGATAAATTTACTTTTCTCATTTATAATCCCAATTGCATCCCAAGAACTATCTATAATGGCTCTTAGCTCAATATTAGATTGCTCTAACTTTTTAATATCCAAAGACATAGGGCACCTTATTTTTAAGTGTTATTATTATATTATAAAAAAATATAAAAAGGATTAATATTGAAAAATATAACAGTTATTGATACATTTGGGTTTTTATTTAGATCTTATTATGCATTGCCTCCATTAAAATCAAAAACAGGATTTCCAACAGGTTTATTAACCGGATTTATGAATTTTATTTTAAATATCGGAAAAGATTTTCAAACAGACTATATTGTATTTGCTCTTGATTCAAAGGGACCTACTTTTCGTAATGATATCTACTCATTATATAAAGCCAACAGAGGAGAAGTACCAGAAGATTTAATAGCTCAACTTCCAGTTGCAATTGAGTGGATTGAAAAAATGGGCTTTCAAACAGCTGCTAGAGTTGGTTTTGAAGCAGATGATATTATTGCATCAATTGCACATGATGCTGTATTAAAAGGCCTTCAAGTAAGAGTAGTTTCTCATGATAAAGATTTATATCAATTAATAAAAGATGACGAAGTATTTTTATTTGATCCTATTAAAAAAGTAGTAGTAAGTGAAAAAACATGTTTTGACAAATATGGAGTCAAAGCTTCACAATTTACAGATTATCAGGCCCTTTTAGGTGATTCTGCTGATAATGTACCTGGAGTAAAAGGAGTAGGGGCTAAAACTGCTCAAGCGTTAATCGAGCAATTTGGAGATTTAGATAATATTTATAAGAATATTGAGAGTATCGAAAAACCAAGATGGATTAAACTTTTAAAAGAAAGTAAGGAAATGGCTTATATTTCAAAAGAATTGGTTACTTTAAAAAAAGATTCTCACAGTATTGATGATATTGAAAACTTTGTTCTACCAAGTGAAAATCCTATATTAAAAATAGAAGATACTCTTATTGACTTTGGTTTAAATGCAGTTGTTACAAGAGTTTCACAAATGGGATTAAACTACAGAACCAACATTCCTAATTCTCAAGCCCAATCTTCTATAGTTCCTTTAGTAAAAGAAGGTATATCTTTTGAGAAGATATTATTAAATGATGAAAAAACACTTTTTGAAACCATTGCTTCTATTCCAAAAAATTCTTTAATAGCTTTTGATACGGAAACCACTGATTTAGATACAAAAAAAGCTAAAATTGTTGGTTTCTCTTTTTGTTTTAATACTGCAAAAGCGTACTATGTACCCATTGATCATTTTTATTTAGGAGTTCCTGATCAAGTTTCAAAGGACTCTGCACTAAGAGCCATAAAAATGCTAAATGAACATAAACTCATTTTGCAAAACTTTAAATACGATTACGATGTTATAAAATTTAATTTCTCATATGACTTAACATTATTCGCAGATACAATGATAATGGCATGGATGTTAGATCCAGGCTCAAAAGTAGGTTTGGACGCTCTGGCTTTAAAATATTATGACCACAAAATGATTGCATTTAAAGACACGGTTAAAAAAGGTGAGAATTTTTCAAATGTAGATTTAGAAGATGCGTGTGCATATGCGAGTGAAGATGCTTTGTTGACCTATAAACTCTATGAATCTTTGTTAGTAGATTTTAAAGAAAATGAACACTTATTAGAACATGCAAAGGCACATGAATTTTATTTCATCAAAGTACTTTCTGACATGCAGAATGAAGGTATAAAAATTGACACAAATATTTTAGAAACATTGAAAATAAAAAATTCTGTACATATTAAAGAACTGAATGAAAAAATATGTACGTTAGCAGGAGGCGTGTTTAATTTAAATTCTCCCAAACAATTAGGAGAAGTTTTATTTGAAAATCTTGGTTTAAAAGCAAGCAAAAAAACAAAAACTGGATACAGTACAAACGAAGCTGTATTAAATAAACTTATTTATGCTCATGAAATCATACCTTTAATACTTCAATACAGAGAAGCCTATAAACTTCAATCTACTTATATTGAGCCTTTATTAGCACTTGGAATTAAAAGTGAGGATCAAAGAATACACACCTCCTTTTTACAAACAGGAACTGCAACAGGGAGATTAAGCTCAAAGAATCCTAATTTACAAAATATTCCAACACGTAGTGAAGCAGGCAAACATATTAGAGAGGCATTTATTGCAAAAGAGGGGTATTCTTTGGTCGGAATTGATTATTCACAAATTGAATTAAGACTTTTGGCACATTTTTCACAAGACAAAGCCCTTGTTGATGCCTTTAATTCTGGACTTGATATTCATACTCAAACTTCTGCTCATATTTTTGGAGAAGAAAAAGCAAAAGAATATAGAAATATTGCAAAATCGATTAACTTTGGACTTATTTATGGAATGGGAGCAAAAAAACTAAGTGAAACAGTTGGTATCACCAGTAAAGAAGCAAAAGTTTATATAGAATCTTATTTTGAAGCCTTTTCTAGTGTTAAACCATATTTAAAGTCAATTGAAGAAGATGCAATGTCAAATGGTTATGTTGAGACATTATTGAAAAGAAGAAGAGTTTTTGATTTTACCTCAGTAGCTGGAATGCAAAAGGCTGCTTTTTTAAGAGAAGCCGTTAATACTGTTTTTCAAGGCAGTGCTGCAGATTTAATTAAATTATCAATGAACAAAATACATAAAAAATATTCACAAAACACTGATGTTAAAATGTTGTTACAAATTCATGATGAATTGATATTTGAAATAAAAGATAATAAAGTAAATGAAATAATAACCGATTTAAGTTATATAATGTCTTCAATTATGACTTTGTCAATTCCCTTGGAAGTATCAGTTTGTGTCGGTAAAAGCTGGGGTGAACTTAAATAATAACAATAAATGTATAAAAAGTTTATTTTATAATAATAAAACTTTGACAAGTTTTATTATTTTAGTTATAATTATTAAGATACTAAAGAGAAAGAGTAAATCATGTTAAAAACAGTAAAAAATATAAGAAAACTTTATAACGCAAAACTATTAGTTATAAGTAATGATCTTGAAATAAAAAATTCATTTGAAAAAGAATTGGATGAATACTTTAAAGAAATAAAAATCATGTCAAATGCAAAAGAAGCTGTAGAAGAAGCTTCTACTTGTAATTTTGATATTGTGTTAATAGATACAAGTTTGGATGGATATTCATTCAGTGAAACATGTAACGAATTAACGCAAGTAGCACCTACATTACCAAAAATCATTGTTTCAAGTGATGAAATAAATGATGATATTGTTACTGCAATTAATAACAGTGCTTATACCTTTACAACTAAACCCTTAAGATTAAAAGATATTAAACTAGCAGTTATTATGTGTCTTAATCAAACAAAAAGAGGGGATAAGTATGATTTTCAACACGGAATATACTTTGATGAATACAGAGATCAGTTTTTCAAAGCAGGTGGTGCTTTAATTGATTTTACAAGACTTGAAAAATCATTTCTAAAACTTTTAATTATTAAAAAAGGTGATATTATTGATTATGATATTATTAGAAATGTTGTGTGGAAAGGTAAAAACATGTCTATTTACACTATGAGAAATATTGTAAATAAAATTAGACAAAAAACATATTACGAAATTATTAGAAATCATTCTAATAAAGGTTATGTAATTGATGAAGTCAAAAATTAATTTTAAACTTTGTTTAGGGTGGTATAATGGAAGAAGTAATAGTAACTAGAGAAGAATTAATTAATATGTTCGAAACTGAAGATATTGTTGATACGGGAAAAGGATGGATTATGCACGATAACTTTATAGATATCGTTGCATTACATGAAATTGATCCGAAATTCTTACAAGATATTACTAAAGCAAAAACGTATAAAATAATAACTAAAGGTAAATCATAATGTCACATTGCCCATTTTGTAATAAAAAAATTGCAATGAGTAAAGCTTTTTGTTCTAAGCATTGTAAAGAAAATTATTTTCAATTAATTGCAATTCAAATTCCAAAGCTTTTCATTAAAAATATTTTTATATTCTGTACACAAGAACAAAAAGATGTAAAAATTGAAGAGTTCGCTACTAGGCATGGATGGAGAATTGATTTAGTTAAAGATAAAATCAATAATCTTGCTGCTGAGTATGGATATACTCATGATGATGAAGTTTCAAACTACTTTTTAGTTAGGCTTTATTACTTCTGTACTAAAGAACAAAGAGAAGAAGAAATTAAATTCTTTGCAAAACGACACAATCTTGAATTAAAACCGCTGATTGAAAAAATAGATAAATTAGCTGAAAAGAATGGCTACAAAAATAAAGACGACAGTATTACTGAAAAATACAAAAAAATCAGGTCTTAATATGTCATCGTCTAATAGTCAGTTTAAGGATAGTATACTTAACACATCTACTGTCCTTTATCTTGAAGATGAAGATACTATTAGAAAAGAAACAAGTGGTATACTTCAAAAGTTCTTTAAAAATGTTTATACTGCAGCTGATGGAGAAGAAGGTCTTAAACTTTACTTAGAACATCAAGAATCCATAGATATTATTATTACTGATTTAAACATGCCTAAAATGGATGGGATATCATTTATGATTCAAGTAAGAATAAAAGATAAAAAAATTCCTATTTTAGTTTCTACCGCATTTTCAGATACAGAAAACATTATTAAGTCTATTAAACTAAAAGTTGCTGATTATATTTTAAAACCCATGCAATTAACTACTACCTTAAAAATCATTTTAAATATTCTAAGTGAAATCAATAATAATAAGCTTATTAAACAGCAAAAAAATGAGCTACAAAGTTTTCAAGCAGTCTTAGATAAGCAAAATCTTATAAGTAAAACAAGTATTGATGGTGAGATTATTCAAGTAAATAAATTGTTTTGTGAAATCTCTGCTTATAAAGAAGATGAGATATTAGGAAACAATAGAAACATAATAAAGCACCCTGATACATCAAGTGAATTATACAACAACATTCAGCTTTATATTAAAGAAGGAAAAGTTTGGAAAGGGAAACTTAAAAATATTTCTAAAAATGGAAAAACTTTTTATACAAAAACGACTATCATTCCTATTTTTGATCTTGAAGGAAAATTAATTGAGTTTATTTATATTGGTTTTCTAATTACTCAAGAAGAAGAAGAAAAACAAACACTTAAGCGATATATTTTACAACAAAAATCCAAATTGATTAATGATGAAAACATGTTAGAATCAAGAGTAACAGGGAAACTTGAGTTAGCAATTAAAGAGAATGAATTAAAAGACTCAGTAAAAAATGAAAAAATCAATGAATTCATTGTTAATATTGAAGCCCAATTAAAAACATCAAGAAGTAGACTAATAGAAGAGAAAGCCAGAGTATTAGGTCTTGAAAATAAGATAAAAGCAACAGATGATAGAAATACTACCTTACAAACCTCCTATAAAGACAGAATGATTAAACTGCACAAAATTATGGAATCTTCTAATTTTAAGTATGAAAAATCAAAAAAAAGAGAAATCTTACTTGATGATAAATTAATCAAAGCTTACGAATCAATAAAAGTACTTCAAGCTACATTAGAACGATACGAAAAAAGAATTGAAGATTTAAGCTCTTTAGTTGACCCTAAATCTAGATAAGTAAGCAGTAAAAACTTAAGTTTTTTGTTTTTTTACTTTTAGTATAATTATCAAGCAAATACTTGCAAAAATAAACGAAATTAACATACCCATTGTCAACCAAGTTGTATTTAGTAAAAATCCCAATTGTACATCAGGCTGTCTAAATGTTTCTGCGATAATTCTCATTAGAGAGTATAAAAAACCATACATTAAGAATAATTGTCCTGTAAATTTTGTTTTATTACGGTATATAAACAAAATTACAAATATTACAAAGCCTTCTAAAAAGGCTTCGTACAGTGCAGAAGGGTGTCTTAAACTCTCTTCTACATAAATTCCCCAAGGAAGATCTGTTGTGCGCCCAATTAATTCTTGGTTTAAGAAGTTTCCTATCCGTCCGAAGGTATAACCAAAAGAAATTCCAACAACTGATATATCAGCTAAAAAAAGCATAGATAATTTATGTTTTCTACAAAATAAGTAGGATGCTATTGCAAAACCAATTACTGCTCCATGATAAGACATACCTGAAATTCCTGTAAACTCACCATTTACAAAAGGATTAAAGATTTGCCAAGGGTGAGTTAAATAATAAGAGCTTTGTGTATCATAAAATAAAACATAACCAATTCTAGCCCCTAATATAACACCAATTTCAACCCACCAAATATAAGAATCAAAAACAGCTTCTTTAATATTAATATTGTCTCTTTTAATCAATTCTTTTGCCACAAAAATTGCAGACAATAAAGCGCTTGCATACATGATGCCATACCAATGAACTGATACAGACGATATACTAAATGCAACAGGGTCAAAATTTGCATAAATATTTTGCCAAAAATCCATCTTAATCCTTTACTAGTTTATTTTATTGGGTATTTATCTTAGATATGATTCAGTTCTTAGCATCTTAAATTCTTGAAGAACTTTTGCACTTATCAAGTATGATTCATTGTTTTACCCAATGATCTTCACGTACACTTTATATAAATAAAACACAGGTTCTACTTCTTAAGGTGTTGCCCTAATAATACTAAATTAGGGCAAAGAAAAATCTACTTATAAGCACTTTTTCTAATCGTTTCTTTTGGAATCCAACCACACCATAATACCTTTTTGAGCATGTAGTCTGTTTTCTGCTTCTTCAAAGACTTTACTTGCTTTTGAGTCTAAAATGTCAGCGCTTACTTCATAACCTCGATATGCTGGTAAACAATGAAGAAAAATAGCATCACTTTGTGCTTCATTCATCATCTTTTTATCAACAATATAACCTGTGAAGTCTTTTATTCTTTTTTCTTTTTCATCTTCTTGCCCCATAGATACCCAAGTATCCGTTGTAACAACACTTGCACCATTAACTGCTTGTTTTGGGTCATTATAAATAGTAATTTTTGCACCTGATACTTTTGCATCTTCTAGGGCTTCATTTAAAATATCTTGATTTACTTCGTAATTAACAGGGGTTGCAATTCTTAATTCAAAGCCAATTTTCGCACAAAGATTTAGCCAAGAATGTGCTAAATTATTTCCATCACCAATATAAGCAACAATTAAATTCTCATCTTTATTACACTCTTGAATAGTTAAATAATCAGCCATTAACTGTACTGGATGATATTCGTCACTTAAGCCATTAATTACAGGAACTTTCGAGTATTTTGCAAATTCTTCAATATTGGCTTGTGCAGTAGTTCTAATCATGGCCATATCAACCATTCTTGAAATTACACTAGAAGTATCACTCATAGGTTCACCTCTACCTAATTGTATATCATTTGAAGATAAGAACAGTCCAATGCCACCCAATTGATAAATTCCTGTTTCAAAAGATACTCGTGTACGAGTAGAACTTTTTTCAAATATCATTGCTAGTGTTTGTTTCGGTAAATAATCTTTAAAAATTTTATTTTTTGTTTCTATTTTTATTTTTCTTGCCAGTTCTAAAATTTCTAGAATTTCATTTTTTGTATAGTCTTTTAATGTTAAAAAATGTTTCAAGTTAATCCTTTTTAGGTGCTTTTTCTTATAAAAAAGACATTATATTCAAATTGCAATTATTATATTCTTAATATGATAGTTTTTAGTTCTTTGTATTTTAACTATTGTATCTGTATTTGCAACAGAGTGAAAAATATTTTTTAGTATAAGACATATAGATTAATAAAGTATTAACACATTAAATTTTTGCATACTTCATTATAACGTAATGAAGCAATGCCCTAAAATCAGGGCATTGTCCGTGATAGTAGAAAGGACTAGTTATTTGCTTTTAAAAGCAAGCAGGCTTCCTTTGCATGATAAGAAATAATAATATCAGCTCCCGCTCTTTTAAATGAAATAAGCGTTTCCATCATTACACGCTCATAATCAATTAGTCCTGCAATTCCTGCATGTTTTAACATGGCATATTCCCCTGAAACATTATATGCTGCTAAAGGTAAGTTACTTCTGTTTCTAACATCTCTAATAATATCAAGAAAAGAAAGTGCAGGTTTAACCATTAGTATATCAGCGCCTTCAGCCTCATCTGCAAGGGACTCCTCGATAGCCTCAAGTCTATTCCCTGGATTCATTTGATAGGTTTTTCTATCCCCATAAGAAGGTGCACTTTGTGCAACATCACCAAATGGACCATAATAACCAGAGGCAAATTTACTTGAATAAGCCATAATTGGTAAGTTTTCAAAACCATTGTCATCCAAAACTTTTCTTAAGGTTTTAATGATTCCATCCATCATTCCAGAAGGTGCAATCATATCAACACCTGCTCTTGCATGTACTAAAGCTTGCTGTGCAGAGATTTCAAGTGTTTTATCGTTATGTACTGTTTTTGTTTTAGGATCTATAATTCCACAATGTCCATGATCTGTATATTCACAAAAGCATAAATCACTTACTATAAACATATTCGGAAAATCTTTTTTTATGGCTTGAGTTGTTCTTGAAATTAAACTGTGATCATCTAAACATTCACTTCCAATAGAATCTTTAAGTGTAGGAACTGCAAAAAGAATAATTGAATTTAGCCCTAAATCAACTAATTCTTCACACTCTTTTAAAATTGAATCTAAACTCATTTGAAAGACACCTGGCATAGAAGAGATTTCATTTTTAATATTTTTGCCTTCAACAACAAACAAAGGATAGATAAAATCCTGTGCACTTAAGCTTGTTTCACTTACCATATTTCTTAAAGTTTCATTAATTCTAAGTCTACGAAATCTTTTAAACATTCTGTTTACCTTTTTTAGATATTATATGCGCCTATTTTAACAATATAAGGTTTAAATACTTATGAACATAGAAAAATCTAGTTTTGCGACGTTACCAACAAAGTTTGGTACTTTTAAAATTAAAGCATATAAAGAAAATAACCAAGAGCATCTGGCAATAATGAGTCAAGACTTCGAAGAGCTTAGCTCTCCTTATTTAAGAGTACATTCAGAATGTCTAACAGGAGATACCTTCGCCTCTTTAAAGTGTGATTGTCAAAATCAATTGCATCAGGCCTTAGATTTTATTTCCAAAAATGGTGGAATAATCATTTACCACAGACAAGAGGGCCGTAATATTGGCTTATTAAACAAGGTAAATGCTTACTGTTTGCAAGAACAAGGAAGAAATACCATTGAAGCCAATCTTGAATTGGGGTTTGAAGAGGATGAACGCTATTATTTAATTGTTGAAGAAATATTAAAAGATTTAAATATAACAAGCATTAAACTGATAACAAATAATCCAAAAAAAATAAAATATATGGAATCTATTGGAATAGAAATTCTTGAGAGAATTCCATCAATTACAGAAGTAAATAAACACAATAAAAGCTATTTAGAAACAAAAAAAGAAAAAATGGGTCATCTTTTATAAGGAATATAATGAATTTGAAAATGCAATGTGAAAAAATCAATCTTAATTTTGATGAAAAATTTTATGTAAATTGTAATAAATTTATACAAACACTACAGGAATGGGGAAAGATTCACAATCTTAGTGCCGAACTAGAAACACAAAAAATTGAAAAAAATATTATGGACTCCATATACCCCTTAAGTTTTTTGGATTCTTTTGAATCTTTTGCAGATATTGGAACAGGAGCTGGTTATCCTGGACTAATTCTTGCAATGGCAAAACCTGAAGTAAAAGCTTATTTAATTGAGCCAAGAGCAAAAAGAGTTGCTTTTCTGAATTTTATAAAAAATTCTTTAAAACTAACTAATGTTGAAATTATTTGCAATAGAATAGAAAATGTACAAGATATCAATGTTGACTTATTTACCTCTCGTGCGGTTACAAATACTGCTTTATTACTTGAGTTAACAAAAAACCTTAGTAATGTAGAAAGCTCGTTTTTATTTTATAAGGGTTCAATGCTAAAGAGTGAGCTTGAAGATGCTAAAATTAAGAATTATAAGATTTTTCCATTAAATGAGAGAAATTATTTGTATATAAAAGGACAAAAATGATTTTTAAAGCCTTGGCTTTTTTGGCTGTTGTTTTCATTGTTTATCTTGTTTTTTTTAAAAAAAATAGAGAAAGTGTAATTAAAAAATCCATGAAAAAGAATGAAGAAATTATGGATGCTTGTCCTACATGTGAGACTTTTGTTAGCAAAGAAGATGCAATTTTATCAAATGGGAAATATTTTTGTTCAAAAGAATGCTTAAAATGATTATTATAGGACATGATTTATTACCTTGTGAGACATTTTTTTATGTAAATAATAAAGAAGAAATTAAAGATACAAGAGCAAACAGCGCAGTTTTGTTTGATTATCAAAAAGAACTCCTTGCATATTCAAATGAAAATAAAATAAATTTTTCTGTACTTGTTTCAAGTATAGAAGAGGGTATTTTAGTAAATGCATTAAATGCACGCTATCTTTTATGTAAAAAAGATTTAGCCATTAAAATACAAAAAATTGCGGAACATTATATGTTTGATACAAAAGTTTTATGCATCATTGAAAAAGATCATGAAATAGAAGAGCTTGCACTCTTGGGAATTGACGGTATTGTTTACAAGAACAGCATCAAAAGCCATAAAATTAAATAAAATTTCTGTAAAAGGATAAGCGTGAAAGATATACTAGATATTATTGTTGTAATTGGATTTGTTATTATTGTCTTTGGATTTGTAAGAGGTTTTAATGAATTACAAGTCAAAAAACATACTAAAAAACTAGAAGAAATGAAAAAAAGAGAGGAAGAAAATGACAAAACCACTACTGATTGAGATAGGCCTTGAAGAACTTCCTGCTATTCCATTTTTAAAAGAACTTCCAAATATAGAAAAAAAATGGGCTGAGATATTAAAAGAGAAACAATTGTCTTGTTCTTTTGAATTTTATTATACGCCTAGACGTCTGGTTCTTTGGCATAAAGATTTTGCATTAAAACAAGAAGACCAAATAATTGAAAATATAGGTGCTCCACTTAGTATTGCATATAAAGATGGTGTTGCAATGCCTGCTGCTCTAGGATTTGCTAAAAAATGCGGTGTTGATATAAGTGAAATTTCATCTATTAATAAGGGAAGAGGAGATGTTTTATACTTCAAAAAAGAAGTAGAGGGACAAGCTTCAAAAGATTTATTAAATGAAATGATAAATGCTTTTATTAAAAAACTAAATTTTGGAAAATCTATGCGTTGGGGTTCACGTAAAGATTCATTCATTAGACCTATTCGATCTTTATGTATTATGCACGATGAAGAAGTGCTAGAGGCAGAATTATTTGGCGTAAAATCTTCTAATTTAGCCTTTGCACATAGAATGGTTTCATATGAACCCTTTTCTTTTAATAAAGCAAGCGATTATTTTGATGCTTTAAAAGAAAATGGTGTTATTTTATGTCCCAAAGAAAGAAAAAATATCATTTTAAAACAAATGAAAGAAATTGAAAATAAAAATAACCTCATTATTGATATTGATAAGAGTTTGTTAAATGAACTTGTAGCTATAACAGAGTATCCAACGGCACTTTTAGGTAGTTTTGATAAAGAGTTCTTAAGCCTTCCAGAAGAAGTAATAATTACTTCAATGAAAGAACATCAGCGGTATTTTGCAGTTTTTAATAAAGATGTGCTTTCAAATCACTTTATTGTAATTTCAAACAGTAAAACAAATGATTTTTCTCATGTTATTGCTGGAAATGAAAAAGTTTTACGTCCAAGGTTAGCTGATGGAATGTTTTTTTATAAAAATGATTTAAGAGTAGGGCTTCAAAATGAAGGTTTGAAAAAACTTGTTTTTGTTGAAGGTTTAGGATCAATGCATGATAAACTTCAAAGAGAAGTAAAAATTGCGCAATATTTAGCAGATGCATATAATATTACAAATAAAGAAGATATCAAAAAAGCTGTACTAATGGCAAAATCTGATTTAATGAGCGAAATGGTATATGAATTTACTGAGCTTCAGGGTTTAATGGGATACTATTATGCTAAAGCAGCAGGTGAGAATGAAGATATTTATACTGCTATAAAAGAACAATACCTTCCAGATGGAGAAGATTCTGATTTACCATCGTCCGTATTTTCATCTATTATTGCACTTTCATATAAGCTAGATAATTTAATGGGATTGTTTTCAGTAGGAAAAATTCCTACAGGATCAAAAGATCCTTTTGGGCTTAGACGAGCAGCTTCTGGGATAGTAAAAATTGTAATTGAGCACAAACTTAGTTTTGATCTAAATAAGCTAATAAGTAACTTAGCATCTAATTATCAAGGTTTAAATACAAAACAGTTGGAAGGTTTTTTCAACGAGCGTTTATTTAAAATTTTTGATGTTAATCCTTCTGTATTAAAAGCAGTTCTGGGAAGCGGTGAAAAAGATATATTTAATATCTCTAAAAAATTGTGTGCATTAAACCCTTTTGTACTAGAAAATGATTTTAAAAACCATGTAGCTACATTTAAAAGAGTTGCAAATATTATTAAAGACCTAGACTTATCTAAAGAACTTATCATCAAGGAAACTTTGTTAAGTGATAAAGAAGAACTTACTTTATTTGCTGAATACAGTAAAATTATATCAAAAGAATATACATGTTATGAAGAAGAGTTAAAAGCCTTATTTGCTTTAAAACCAGCGCTTGATGCATTCTTTAATAATGTATTCGTAAATCACGAAGATGATAATATCAAAAACAACAGAAAAAATCTTATCGCTTTAGTATATCTAGCATTCAGAAATATCGCAGATATTAAAGAAATCACGATATAAGACTACAAATGATAACAAGCCTCTTTAATAGAGGCTTGTTATCAAACTCTAAGAAATAACTTACTGTAAATATTTTAATAAATAAGATTAGAAGACCTACTTCAAGGCCATGAATATAAAAACTTCATACTTTTGAATTGTTTTTCTCTTTACCTTCTAACTCTCAAAAATAATACAATAAGAATATTAGCATTTCAATTTATTTAAAAGCAATTAAATTTAAACGTTCAAATATATTTGTATTTTTTATATAATATAGCTAAAAGATTTTATACTATCCAAATGCGTAAATAAAGGAATATAACAGTTTAATAAGATATTATTTATTAAACTATATTATATGACTAAAAGGTTATTTATGAAATTGTTATTTTGTTTATTATGTTTTATAAATATTCTTTTTGCTACTTCGCCTGTAATAAAAATAGCAATTACTAAAAATATGATTCCTTATTCTTTTATTGATGAAAATAACAAAGCCAAAGGTATGTTGGTTGATTATTGGAAACTTTGGGCCTCTAAAACACAGCAAAAAATAGAATTTGTTCCCTTATCTTGGTCTGAAACACTTGACGCTATTAAAATAGGTGAAGTTGATATTCATTCTGGATTATTTATGAATGAAGAGAGAAAAGAATATATAAAATTTATAAAACCCATTTATCAAGCTAGGTCACAAATATTTATAAAAGTTAATAAAATAAAAGAAATTATTAACATTGATGATTTAAACAATAAACGCTTGGGCGTAATTTCTAATTCTTATTTCGATACTTATATTAAAAAAAACTTCCCAAAAATAAATATTAAGGCCTTTGAATCTAATAAGACACTAATAGATTCTTTTTTTAAAGAAGAAGTTGAGGCAATAATCGATGACAGTTTAATTATATGGTCTCATATGGTAAAAAGGTATAAACATAATGAAGTAGCTTCTTTGGGGGATTTTAGTGTTAATAAATGGTTTTATTCTGCTATACAAAAAAATACAAACAATAAAAACCTTGAAAATAAAATCATTCAGGGAATGAGTTTAATTTCAAAAGAAGACTTAATACACATTCAAAATAAATGGGCAATTGATAAGGGCTTAAATTTTTACAAAAGAAAAGAAAATATTTTTACAAAAGAAGAATTAAATTATATTGAAAATTCTGCTGCTTTAACTCTAGGCCTTGATGCTTGGGGAAGTATTATGTACTCCAACGACGGTATTAAAGTAGAAGGTTTTGCAGGAGAAATTATTTCAAAAATATTTGAAATATCTGGCTTAAAATATAAAATTGTGCAAGATAATTGGTCTGTATTATTAGAAAAATTTAAAAATAAACAAATTGATATTTTGCCTGCTACCTATTTTACAAAAGAGAGGGCTACATACGGCTTATACAGTAAAAAATATATGTCTTTAAAAGACTTTATTTATGTTAAGAAAGATAATCAAAGTATAAAAAATTTGAGTGATTTAAATCATAAAAAACTAGCAATAATAAAAGGTTATGGAAATATTAACTATGTAAAAGAAAAATTTCCTAATATAAAAATTGTAGAAACTAAGAATTTGGAAGAGTCTATTTTAAAAGTATTAAATGCTGAAGTTGATGCATTTTTTGAATTACAATTCGAGGCAGATTCAAAGATAAAAGACTTATCTTTGCCTTTATTAAAAGGTATGTATCAAAATGATATAAAAGCAAATGATTTACATGTTTTTTCTAGAAAAGATGATTTACTTTTGCAAAGTATTATACAAAAATCTCTCAATGCCATTCCTAAAAAAGTCAAAGATAAAATCACTAAAGAATGGTTAAACCTTAAGCAAAAACAAGAGCTTAACATAGCTTTTGGTAAAGGAAGAGAACCTTATTCAATAGATAAATCTTATTTAAGGGGTATAGAATATGATTTAGTCAATGAAATATTAAAAAAGAGTGGAATTTCTATTAAAAATACAACAAACTTATCTTATGAAAAAGTGCAAAATGCCTTAAGTAAGGATATAAACTTAGATATTGCAGTAACAGTTAAAGAAAAAGATGATGGATACTATTATTCTGATGATTTTATAACTTATGAAAATATAGCTCTATCAAGAGTTGAAGACAATATCGTCCTTAATACGATTAGTGATTTAAAAAATAAAAATATTAGTGCATTTAAAGAGGCTTATAAAGACTTAGGTGAAAAATATTTTGCATTATTTAATTTAAAAACAAGAGATAAATCATACAAAGAGTATGAATATCAAGAAATACAAGTAAGAGATTTTTTAGACAAAAAAACAGATGTCATTATTATTGATAAAAATATATTTTTATGGCATTTAAAAAGATTAAGCGACGAAAATATAAATAAATACAAAATTGAAACTATCTTTTCCAATAAAAATACTTATAAAGTAGCATTTAAAGATGAATATATTAAAAATATATTCAATAAAAATCTTAAAATATTAAAAGATAAGGGAGAACTTGAAAATATTTTCTTTAATTATATACACAGAGACATAGAAGCCAAAGTAAAAATTAATTCTCTGATTTCTACTCTGGTTTCAAGATTTATTTTTACAAATGAAAGAAAGAAAATAGATAATATTCTTAA
>Ga0105356_10000430_pt1 | contig 39649 bp, 36 predicted proteins | sample GOMGulsemesocosm_3_FD_83502 | JGI IMG/M metagenome (GOLD analysis project Ga0105356, IMG submission 83502) | Methane-oxidizing microbial communities from mesocosms in the Gulf of Mexico - GOM9D Gulf of Mexico | ecosystem: Environmental > Aquatic > Marine > Cold seeps | place: Gulf of Mexico...
CTGCTTTTTCACATGAGCGTTTGAAACGACGTAATGCTACGTCAAATGGTTCGTTCTCTCTAACTTTAACTATTGGCATTTGCCTTTCACCTTCGAGGTTGTTTCATTAAGCCAATTGCAAATTTAAATTGCAGGGCTGTCAAATTTTGGTGCGCTATTTTAATCTGAACAGCGCGCGCTTGTAAAGCATGATCATCGTCCTTAGTCCAAAAAAATTATGACTAAAGGGATGAAATGCTTAAGAGGCGGTTATTATAGCACTAATTTCGAATAAAATGAGTCGATATTTTTGCCACATTACTCACGATTTAGCCATCTATCGCACAATCTTGCTGTGCCATTGGCATCTTGATGTATAATCGCGGCAATATTAATTGAAATGAAACATATCGCCATGCGTATTTTAGGTATTGAAACCTCTTGTGATGAAACGGGTATTGCCATCTATGATGATGAGCAAGGGTTGTTAGCCCATCAACTGTATAGCCAAGTGGAATTGCATGCCGACTATGGTGGTGTGGTACCTGAGCTCGCGTCACGCGATCATTCGCGCAAAATTATTCCATTAATTCGCGATACTTTAAAGCAAGCTAATTGCACCAGTGACGATCTCGATGGCATCGCTTATACGGCGGGCCCAGGTCTAGTGGGTGCATTGTTAGTCGGCGCCTCCGTAGGTCGTGCGTTAGCTTATGCATGGGATAAGCCAGCGGTTGCGGTTCATCACATGGAGGGGCACTTGCTCGCACCCATGCTGGAAGAAAACAAACCGCCATTCCCCTTTTTAGCACTGTTAGTTTCAGGTGGTCACACGCAAATGGTACGCGTCGATGGTATTGGCCAATATCAGGTGATGGGTGAATCAATTGATGATGCAGCAGGTGAGGCGTTCGATAAAACGGCTAAATTACTAGGCTTAGATTATCCCGGCGGACCACGTTTATCCAAGATGGCGCAAACGGGGGACAGTGCGCGGTTTACCTTTCCCCGCCCAATGACCACTAAGCCTGGTCTGGATTTTAGCTTTAGCGGCCTTAAAACCTTCGCGGCTAATACCATTCGCGCCCATGCTGTTGATGGCATGGTTGATGAGCAAACGAAAGCTGATATCGCCCGCGCCTTTGAAGATGCGGTAGTGGATACGCTAGCGATTAAATGTAAGCGTGCGCTTAAAGAGTCGGGTCTCAAGCGTTTGGTGATTGCTGGCGGCGTGAGTGCTAATTCGCATTTACGAGAGCAACTCGCACAGATGATGAAATCGCGCGGTGGTGAAGTATTTTATCCGCGTCATGAGTTCTGCGCTGATAACGGGGCGATGATCGCCTATGCTGGCATGCAGCGACTTAAAGCAAAGCAAACGGTGGGTCTAGAAATCGGCGCAACGCCGCGCTGGCCGATGGATCAATTACCGGCAGTATAATTAGTCGTTATCTTTATCGTTATCTTTGTTCTTAAATTTTTTCCATATCTTAGGCTCTTCTTTACGCAGTAGTCTAATAATGTTGGGCTGATGGCGAACAATAATTAGCAGGCACAGCATGGCGACAGGAATGGTGTATTGCGGCTTAAGATAATAGGTGAATATGGGCGCGATAAGCGAGGCAATAATTGCCGCTAATGATGAATAGCCAGTTACTAGCATGGCGCATAGCCAAGTTAGTAACAACAGTCCCGTCAAGTCTAAGCCGATGGGCATTAATGAGCCTAGCGCCGTTGCAACCCCTTTGCCTCCTTTAAATTCGAAGAATATCGGGAAAATATGCCCTAAACATGCCGCTATCGCGATAATGCCAAGACTTACGGGGTGTAAAGCTAGGAAATAGGAGCACCACACAGGAATGGTGCCTTTTAATATATCGCACACTAAGACCAATATCGCGGGCGTCGTTCCGCCAAGTCGCAGCACGTTGGTGGCGCCTGGGTTGCCAGATCCGCTTAGGCGCGGGTCTGGTAATTTGTATAAGCGAGAGATGATAACGGCACTCGATAGTGAGCCGCTCAAATACGCCAGTATCACCATTAATATGGTTAAGGGAATCGCCATGTTAGTTTGTCATGCTCATTTGTTAGCTGTTTTCCTGCCTAAAATGGGTTATATTAGCGCCGCGTGTATACAACGATTTATGTTCTTCATATAAATCAACTTTATCATACGCCTTGCGACAGCAAAAAGGTATCCGACCTTAAGCATAATTGTAATTATAGTGTGTCATTGAGCCCACTTTTAAATTGAGACCAATATTATGGATCTAGTTTTTATTAATCAATTGGTTGTTGAAACAACAATTGGCGCTTACGAATGGGAAAAAACCATTAAGCAAACATTAAAACTTGATATTGAGATGGCGTGGGACAATACCGCACCGGCGAAAAATGATGATTTATCACTCGCCCTTGATTATGCCACCGTGTCACAGCGTCTGACGAGTTGGTTTAGCGAGCAAAAAATTGAATTGATTGAAACGGCGGCCGAGAAGGTTGCCGCTATCTTATTAGAAGAGTTTTCGATTAGCTGGCTCAAGCTTACGCTCCACAAGCCTGATGCCGTAGCAAATGCGAGCGGCGTAGGCGTTATCATCGAGCGTGGGAGCAAGCGCTAATGGCGCAAATATTCATTAGCATCGGCAGTAATATCAACAAAGAACATCATGTTCGTCAAGGGGTAGCATCTCTAGCAGCCATCCTCGATGATTTTGTGGTGTCCAATGTGTTTGAGAGTGAGTCCGTAGGCTTTGACGGCAGCAACTTCTATAATCTCGTCTGTGGCGGCACTACCCAATTAAGAGTCGAGCAAGTCACCGAGCTATTACGTGATATTGAAGTTGAAAATGGTCGAGACCGTAGTGCTAAGAAGTTTAGCTCTCGTACACTAGATTTGGACTTATTAACCTACGATCAACTCATTATCGACAGTCCGGCACAATTACCGCGTAAAGAAATCTCTGAAAATGCTTTTGTTTTATGGCCGCTGGCCGAGGTCGCGCCAAACGAAAGTCACCCTATCTTAAATCAAAGCTATCAGCAGCTTTGGAATGATTACGACAATCAGCAAAAACTATGGATTGTTAAATTTGACTGGCAAGGAAGTTATTAGTGTCCACTTTAGAAATCATTATCTTATCGCTTATTCAGGGGTTTACAGAGTTTTTACCGATATCTAGCTCGGCTCATCTTATATTGCCGTCACAAGTATTGGGTTGGCGCGACCAAGGCTTGGCCTTCGATGTCGCGGTGCATTTAGGAACCTTATTGGCGGTGGTGATCTATTTCCGTAGTGAAGTGGTGACGCTGTTGCGTGCATGGTTTGGTTCATTTTCTGGCTGTCATAATGGTGAGAGTCGCCTCGCATGGTGGATCATTATCGGTACCATTCCTGCTGGACTGTTTGGCTTGTTGGCTAAAGACTTGATTGAACTCTACTTGCGCAGCGCCTGGGTGATTGCTGGCACCACCATCTTCTTTGGCTTAGTGCTGTGGTGGGCAGATGTGAAGGCGAAGCAGGTAAAAAACGAGTACGAACTCACGCTATCAAACGCTATCTTTATTGGCATGGCACAAGCGATGGCGCTTATCCCTGGCACGTCACGTTCTGGCATTACCATGACGGCAGGATTGATGTTGGGATTAACCCGTGAAAGCGCGGCCCGTTTCTCTTTCTTGTTATCAATTCCAGTGATCATCATGAGCGGTGGTTATACCGCGCTTGGCTTCCTCGATGACGGTGTGGTGGTTAACTGGAGCGAACTTGGTTATGGCGCGATATTATCCTTTATTAGCGCCTATATCTGTATCACGTTCTTCTTAAGCGTAATTAGTAAAATGGGCATGTTGCCATTTGTTATTTACCGTTTACTACTTGGCGCGGGTCTTATCACCTTCCTGCTGTGGTAATTAGCTTATCGCATTAACACGCGCTGTAAATAGCGCGTGTTTTATTTCTGCTCCCTTAATCCCTTGTTTAATAATGTCTTGCACACTCACCGCGCTCGCTTGCTCAAAATAGCGGGTCATGGTATCGCGCTGTGGATAGGGCGCATTCTCAAAGTTTAAACGACCGCGGGCATCCGCCTCACAACTTAACAAAAACTGTAAAAAACGCTCAGGCTTACGCCAGGCATCGACCTTATCAAATAGCTTAATAATGGTGTCTTTGCGCATATCGTCGCAGCGATGGATCTTGCAATGATGGTCGCTTACCATCAGCGCCAGCTCTTTGTGAGTGTTTGGCACGCGTAACCGCAACGACAATGCTTTAATAAGCTTTAAACCACTTTGGCCATGGCCATGATGAGACGGCCATTTTTCAGGTGGCGTTAGTGCCTTACCTAAATCATGGACTAACGCGGCGAAGCGTACTGTGGTATCGGTGGTTAATTTCGCCGCCTGCTCAATGACCATAAGGGTATGAATGCCGCTATCAATTTCTGGGTGCCACTTTTCGGGATTAGGCACCCCAAACAGATTGTCGATCTCAGGCAGCAACACTTTTAGCGCGCCACATTGGCGTAACACTTCAAAGAAAACCTGTGGCTGTTGTGAGGTTAGCGCATTGCTCATCTCTTGCCATACTCGCTCTGGAGTTAAATGCGCAAGCTCGTCATCAGCGGTTAGTTGTTGCATCAGTGACATCGTCTCTGGAGCAATGCTAAATCCTAGATGAGCGAAGCGCGCGGCAAATCGAGCGACTCTCAGTACTCGTAGCGGATCTTCACTAAAGGCGGGAGATATATGACGCAGTACTCGGTTTGTTATATCTTGCTGACCATTGTGGGGATCAATAAGCTCGCCGCTGGTTGATTGAGCGATAGCATTGATGGTGAGATCACGGCGAATTAAATCTTGTTCTAGTGTCACATCGGGCGCGCTATACACCGCAAAGCCAGTGTAGCCATGGCCCGACTTACGCTCTGTGCGCGCTAAGGCATATTCTTCTTTGGTTTTGGGGTGCAGGAACACGGGAAAGTCTTTACCAACTTGTTGGAATTGTTGCGCCAGCATCTGCTGCGGCGTCGCGCCAACCACCACAAAGTCACGGTCTTTTACATCAATATTTAATAGCTGATCACGTACCGCGCCGCCGACAAGATAACTTTCCACATAAACCCCTTAATTTATTCGATTCTGCATATTATATCATTATTAAAGGAGGCTGGATCTTTGACTTTTGACCCGCTAATCACTATTTTATAGGCAGATTTTTGTTATTAGGGATTTTCTCAATATGTATCAGGCTTTTTATGGCCTCAATGAAGCGCCATTCTCTATTGCGCCCAATCCTAAATATTTGTTTCTAAGTTCGCAGCATCAGCAAGCGATTAGCCACTTACAATACTGCCTCAAAGAAGGTGGTGGTTTTGTGCTGTTGACGGGAGAAGTCGGCACCGGCAAGACCACGCTCGCGCGTTCGTTGTTAGCGCAGCTTCCTAGCGAAACTAATATCGCCTCAATCTTAAACCCTACATTGAGTGAGGTTGAGCTGTTGGCGACTCTTTGTGATGAGCTGGACATTAGTTATCCCAAGGAGCCTACACTGAAACAGTTAACCGATGTGATTAGCGATTTCTTGCTGGACAATCACCGTGCTGGGCGTAGTACCTTGCTGGTGATTGACGAAGCGCAACATTTACGTGCGGAAGTCCTTGAACAGCTGCGCCTGTTGACTAACCTTGAAACCGATCATAAAAAATTACTACAGGTGGTGTTAATTGGTCAGCCCGAGCTGCAACAGTTATTAAAACAGCAACACCTGCGTCAGTTGGCTCAACGCATCACTGCGCGCTATCACTTAACGCCACTTGGCCTGCAAGATGTTAGCGCTTACATCGCCCATCGCCTGCATATTGCTGGACGTGACAGTGTATTATTTTCAAAATCTGCCTGTAATTATATTCATCGCTTAAGTGGTGGCATTCCAAGGCTGATCAATCTGATCTGTGATAAATCGTTACTTCAGGCTTACGGCGCTCAATTGAGTTTAATCGACAAAAAAACGGTGCGTGATATCGCCGGTGAAATTTTAGCCATCGATGAAGTCACATTATCAACGTCACGTCCGTGGTTAGTGCCATCGTTGGTTAGTGTGTTGACGTTTGGATTAGGCTTTATATTGATGGCATGGCTGCCGCAACCTGTGACAGCTGTATCGACGTCGCCAGTCATTATCGAGCAGCCGTCAACGGAAGTGCCATTGGCCTTTGAAGAGCAGATTAAACCATTATTACAAGGGGCAACCCTTAGTCAAACTGCATTTTCAGGATTAATGGGACTGTGGGGCACAGCACATGGTGCGGGCATTGAGCCTTGCCAGTCGGCGACTCAGTATGGATTACGTTGTTTCACCGGGCAGGGTTGGAGTGAGTTAGTCGAGTTTAATCATCCGGCGGTGGTGTCGATTAATGTTGAAGGCCGACTCTATCATGGCGTATTAATGACCATTAATGACGACCAGGTGTTAATGCAATTTAACGCCAAGCAGTTCGAGGTACCTAAGCAGTGGTTATTAGAGCATTTAAGTGGGAGTTTTACGTTTTTGTGGCAAGCGCCTAGCGATTTTGGTAAGCACTTAAAGTTGGGTAGCCGTGGTCATGGTGTGGAGATATTATCGCGATTGCTTAATGATTATTATCAACTATCGGCTCCCATCACTGACCGATTTGACGATGATCTGGACGCATTAGTTAAGCGCTTTCAGCAGGACAATAAATTGGTTGTCGATGGCATTGCTGGCGCTAAAACTCTGCTCAAGCTACAAATATCAACTAAGCAACAAGGTCAAACGCTACAAGGTGAAGATTTATGAGCGGTCAATTAAATGCATGGTGGACGCTACCAGTCTTGACCTTATTCGCTGGGTTGGGGGTTGGTTATGCCTATCAGGAGCCACAGCGTTTACCAAAACAGGTCATTGTTAATCCAATAGTGCAAGAGGATACAAAGCCTACGTCGGTACTCACACCGACATTGGCCGTGGTCAATGTTGCCCTACCTCCGGCCGCGGTTGAATACCGTCCGCAACTTACCGCCGAACTGGTGAATAACCAAGTAGTCGTCACAAAACAGCAACAGTCACCTGCTAAAGTCTCGCAACAGCAACCCAAAAAAATTGATAGTGACTCGGTACTAGCGCAACGTTTTAGTCAGGTGCTAGCGGATATGCAACAGGAAAAGTCTGAGCCACAAACGGTGCTGCATCCACAATCATTAACCCGTTATCCTCAGTGGTACCAAGATTTAGTGCCGCCGTTGGAATTTAGCGAGCATATTTACTCGAGCAAGCCCAATGAAAGTCGGGTACGAGTTAATAATCAGGTGGTCAAAGAAGGGGAGCTAATAGACTCCCGCATGCGAATTGTCAAAATTGAACCACAGCAAGTAGTGATACAACTACAACAGCGTCAGTTTACCCTGCCTGCGTTAAGTAGTTGGTAATTAGGCCACCCAATTATCGGTTATTCGACTACGCTTTAACTAGACGAGAGTAATTCTCTACTCTTTTTACATAAATAAGGAAACTAACACATGGATGTCACTGACTCTAATCAAATGGAGCAACCTAGCGCTCCTCAAACAAACTCAACACGCACAGTCGCGGTAGAATTTAGCGGTAAAGGCGGTGAATTCTTCGGGATTTGGATCGTTAATGTGCTATTGAGTATCGTTACGTTAGGTATTTATTCGGCGTGGGCTAAGGTTCGCACCAATCAATATTTCTATGGTAACACCGTAATCGACGGTCACCGCTTCGCCTACCTTGCCACGCCAATGCAAATTCTAAAAGGCCGCTTACTTGCGGTGGCATTATTCGCCTGTTACACCTTAGTGACTGGCTTATTCCCTATCGCTGGGATGGCGTTTGTGCTGGTCATGGTGTTTTTGTTTCCGTGGTTAATTAATCAAGGACTGCGCTTTAATCTCAGAATGAGTAGCTATCGCAATGTACGCTTTAGTTTCGCTGGTACTTATGGTGAAGCGTTTATGTGCTTTATTGTATTACCCTTTGTTGGCGCGATAACGCTTTATTTAGCGATGCCATGGGTGTTGTCAAAAATTGATGAATATATCTATAGCAATGTGCGCTATGGCGACAAGCAATTAAAAGTAGATATAAAAACTGGTGAATATTACATAACGGCGTTAATCGTTGTCGCGTTGTCTTTCGTAGGTTTTGGTCTGTTAGCTATCGTGATGGGCACAATGGTTGCTGGCTCTGGCGCGTTATCGGGCGAGGCAATGATTCTTGAAGACTTCTTCAATGGTGCGGGTCTATTTATCGTGGTTGGCTATATCGTGCTAGGTAGTCTGATTTCTGCCTTATACAAAGCACGTATTCGTAATCATATTCTTAACAATAGCGAGTTCGAACAGCTTACCAAGTTTAAATCGAACGTTGAGGTTATGCCTTTCGCAATGCTAATCCTGACCAATTTATTAGCGGTTCTGTTCTCATTTGGCTTGGCTTTCCCTTGGACGGCTATTCGGCAGGCGAGATTTATGGCGGATGCCACACAGCTAGAAATGGATGCTAATGCCGCAGCGGTTATCGATACTATGGAAGAGCAGAAAGCGTCGTTTGGCGAAGAAGCTGCCGAAATATTTGATGTTGATGTGTCACTAGGGTAAGTAAAAACTATGTCGCGATTGATTGAGGGAACATACTATTTCCCGAAAAGTAGCCAGGCGGTAGACGCACAATTACACGTTAATGGCGACATGGTGAGTCTGCATTATCAGGGACAATGTAGGAATTCCTATCACTTGGCCTCGTTGACCCAACACATCACTATTGCGGGCGTACCAATGGAAGTCGGCTTTGCCGATGGCGCTAAATTTAGCGCTCAAGATCCACTGGTACGCTTGTCCTCACCGCGCAATAGTTTAGAATCGTTTGAACAAAACAAAAGCTTAATTATTGCCTCAGTGGTGTTGGTTCCGGCGCTCTTGTGGTTTGTGATGATGGTATTGATGCCTCGGTTAGCCCAGAGTTCGGTGGCTTATCTTCCCGATATTGTTTCACAGCAAATGGGTAAACAAGCCTTTGAAATTATTAAGCGGACGATGCTTGAACCTAGCGTGACAGAGGAGGCGCAACAGCAACAGCTCAAGCGGCAGTGGCAAGATACCTTAATTGCACTCGATTTATCCCCCGAAAAGTATACATTGCATGTCTATGGCAGCGAATTCTTCGGCCCAAACGCCTTTGCTTTACCCGATGGAACCGTGGTGATCACCGATGATCTGATCACTCAGCTCGATGATAATAGTGACGCAGCGCTTGCCGTGTTACTCCATGAGATTGGCCATGTTGAACATCAGCATAGTCTGTCGATGGTGGCGCAATCGGTGAGTAGTGCGGTGGCATTTGCGATGATCTTTGGTGATATTGAAGGTATCGGTGAAATACTCTTGGGGACGGGTTCAACCCTAATCCAGAGTAAGTTTTCACGCAATATGGAGCGTGAAGCGGATGATTATGCCTTAGCGAAATTAGAGCAACTCGGTAAGTCAGGGGACGCTTTTGCTCAAGCGATGCAAAGCTTTCTAGATCTAAAAGGCAAACATGGTGATAGTCAGCTACTCAAGTACCTCGCGTCGCATCCCGATACGCAAGAGCGTATCGATAAGGCAAAAAACTACAGAGTTAAGGTTAAGCAATAAAATTTTGAACTTTCGACCGGAGTTGGCACCTAACTGATACTAACTAGGGGAGTAACCAATGAATAAATTGAAAAATATCATCAAGGAAAATCGTGGCTTTATTATTTTCTTATTATTGATGAGCGTCTTTCGTAGCGCGGTCGCGGATTATAACAGTGTGCCGACTGGTTCGATGTTACCGACTATAGTGCCGGGCGATCAAATCACCATCGATAAACTCGCTTATGATATTAAGGTTCCTTTTATTAATCACTCATTAGTGCGCCTCGATGAGCCTAAACGTGGTGATATAGTGGTGTTTGAATCTGAATCAGCAGGTATGCGCATGGTCAAGCGAGTCATCGGTTTGCCGGGTGATCGCATCGCGATGGTCAATAATACGGTGATTATCAATGGTGAGCCATTGTCTTATCAACTAAGCAACCAGCAATCGAATACGATGCAAGAATTGTTACCGCAACGTACTCATGCCATTTTGTTTGAACAGCAACAAAGCAGTGACTACGATTCATTTCCCGAAGTCGTGGTACCGCAAGATCAATATTTAGTACTGGGCGACAACCGTCAAAACAGCGCTGATTCGCGCAGACATGGTTTTATTCCCCGCGCCGAAATTATCGGCCGTGCCAATAAAGTGTTACTGTCTTTCGACTATGACGCCAACTATCTCCCTCGCACCGACCGCGTGTACAAGCCATTAATTTAGTAACCGCTTATCGTTAGCGCTTTATTGCGCTAACGGCTTTGCTTCCATTGTATTTCCCCCTAATTTATCGTCTATACTTTACTTTCTTGCTCTATTGTTAATGTGGTTTTATTGGGTTCCGATACCTCATTGCATTGCCGCGCTAATCGTATTTCACACCTTTTTCTTCACTTTGATAGCCAATAATATCAGTACTCGTTAATTCGACGTTTTTTACTAACATGTTCAAGGATTAGAAATAAAATGACTAAGTATTGGGTGATATTACTCGCCATTATTGTTATTTCATATGGAGTGTGTTCAATGACACGGAAAGATTCAGATCAAGCGACCTTGTTTTCAGCAATGGCAGGGGTCATCACTATGGATGGTAAACCGGCGGCTAATGTCCGTTTGGTGAGGACGGTGGATTATGACAAGAAGGAAACGGATGAGACAACTACTGATGAGTTGGGTAACTTTGAGTTTCCCGCGGTTAGGCAGCATATTAGATTGAAATTCCTGCCGAGAGAGTTTGTGGTTAGTCAGTCGATAAAAGCATATTATGAGGGTACTGAATACGAGCTATGGGAGGGTGTAAAAAGAAACGCTTCAGAAAATTCTGAATCTCGTGGTAAATCATTAGTTGTCTCCTGTGATTTACTCAGTGAAGAAAAACATATTCGCGTTGATGGGGCGCCGTATTTTAGCTTATGCACTTGGGATGTTGAACCTGACCCGACAATGATTGACATGGAGGTTCACTAAAATATGACTGCATTAAACCCAAAAATATCGTCACTTCTAGCAAAAGATGTTTATGCCCTTACACGGGCAAGTTCGGTCAATAAAGCTATTTCCGATTTAAATTATCAGTATGGTCCTTTATTTAACTTTAATACGCAGAACTTGCTTCGCGGCAGAACAGGTGGCCCCTCCATTATTAAAGTACGAACCGGGTTCGGTTTTACTCTTATTGGTCAAGGGAAGCTAAAAGGGGAAGCCGTCATACTATTTCGAGGCACCCAATATCTAGCTGATTGGCTGAGCAATGTTAATGTCGGGACGTCGAGCTCGATTGCTGGTTTGCCAGTGCACGATGGTTTCAATATGGCATTTATACCCGTGCCACTTGAAAATGCAGGTTTCAGAGCTTGGGTAGGATGCTAGTACAAGGCATGATTTGTAATTAATGGTTATTCCCTGATTATGAATTATAACGCCGTAATAGCTTTCTACCCAAGCTCCCGCAGGGCAAGGCGATGAGCGACCAACTGCGTCGTTAAAAAATGAAGATGGGGAATGACCACACCGCTCATTTCAAGCCTAGCATTTGGCACGCTTCTCGACTTGCTGAAATCACGCATTTCCAGGTAGCACGGGTATCAATCGATGAAACCCCAGTTGCAAGAATTTATGGGCATAGTGGCGCGTAATAATATCCATACGGTTCATTGTATCGGCCATAGTTTAGGAGGCGCAATTGCGACAATATGTGGTGATTGGATCAAACGGAGCTACAACTACAACACTTGGGTTTATACCTTTGGTAGTCCCCGCGTTGGTTTAGTTAATTTTTCACAAGAATGCACCACGAAACTCGGAAGTGATCACATTAAGCGATGTTTTCACAAAAGCGACCCCGTACCAATGATCCCCACATGGCCGTTTGTTCATACTCCATACTCGGGACAGGACTATTTTTTGCCATCACCAGGGCTGTTTTTTAACAGCAAGTGCCATGATATGGAGTTGTATTGTAAAAGCGTTGATGGCAAAGGCTGGAAAGAGTTGTCAGGGTATATACCCGTGCTACTTGAAAATGCAGGTTTCAGAGCCTGGGTAGGATGCTAGTACAAGGCATGATTTTTAATTAATGATCATTCCCTAATTATGAATCATAACGCCGTAATAGCTTTCTACCCAAGCTCCCGCAGGGCAAGGCGATAAGCGACCAACTGCGTCGTTATAATACATTGATTTAGAATGACTAAACGACACATATTATGCCTAGCATTTGGCACGCTTTTCGACTTGCTGAAATCACGCCTTTCCACGTAGCACGGGTATAAGCAAGAAAGTATTGACGATTTAGGGGTTGCAACGTGGCTTGAGCAAAAAACACGTATTACGTTCAATCTAACGGCTATTCGTTGGATTGAACGTTCATTGATTTTCTTGATTAAAACAAGCGCTAAAACAGCCCTGGCAGGTGGCGTTGTAGTCTTTGGTACTGGGTTAAACTTAATGGATCAATTAGCCTATATTTTAGCGAAAAATATTGACCTAGCGAATCAGGCATCGAGTTTAGTCATCTGCTTTATTCGAAAGGTTATGGAAATGCTGGGCATGAACAAGGCATTAGAAGCCGCCGATATGACCAGAGAATTCATTCGAAGTATACTGGTGCGCTTGCAGAATAAAATTTACTCGCATGTTCGACCCGCACTGCTGACCAAAATCTAATGGCACACTGGCGTATTGCATCATCGATGCGCCATTTTCATTCTACATCAATAAAAGTGGCTATTTTTTATAAGAATACTTGCTACTGCGATGAACTTCCTTATAATAATTGGCAATGATAATAGTTATTATTTAGACTCGTTCGTAAAGTCTTGTTGAAGATAATAACCTTAACCTGTAGTGGAAAATATGAAATCAATTATTGCTGTTCTAGCCGGTGCCGTTACGTTGGCCACCTCATTTGCTGCCGTTAGTAGTGAAGAAGTTAATATCTACTCTTACCGCCAACCATTTTTGATTGATCCAGTGGTTAAGAAATTCACTGACAACACAGGCATTAAAGTTAACGTTGTTTTTGCTAAGAAAGGGCTTGCTGAGCGCTTGGCGCGTGAAGGGAAGTACACCAAAGCTGATATCGTATTAACCACTGACATCAGTCGTTTGATGGAACTAGAAGACAAGGGCTTGATACAAGCGGTTGATAGCAAAATTATCAACGCTAACATTCCAGTGCATCTGCGAGATGATGAGAATGAGTGGTTTGCCTTAACCACACGCGTGCGTAATATCTTTGCTTCGAAAGAACGTATTAGCGACACCAATATTAGCTATGAAGATTTAGCCGATGCTGCGTTTAAAGGTAAAATTTGTACGCGTAGCGGAAAGCATGCCTATAACGTGGCGTTAGTGTCATCGATGATTGCTCATCATGGCTATGAAGGCGCAAAAACATGGTTAAGCGGCGTTAAGGATAACTTAGCACGCAAGCCACAAGGTAATGATCGCGCGCAGATCAAAGCGGTTAAAGAAGGCCAGTGTGATATCGCGCTGGGTAACAGCTATTACTTTGGCAAAATGGTTAGCGATCCGAAACAGAAAGTTGCCGCCGATGCCGTTAACATTGTATTCCCTAATCAGAACAATCGTGGCGCACACATCAATGTCAGTGGCATGGCGTTAACTAAATATAGCCACAACAAAGAAGCGGCCATCAAATTGATGGAATACCTCACTGGTGAAAATGCACAGACGATTTATGCTGAAGTTAACATGGAATACCCAGTAAACAAGGCAGTTAAACCTTCTGAGCTAGTGGCTTCATGGGGGGATTTTAGCGCTGATGTGTTACCGATGAGTGACATCGCTAAAAACCGTAAATTGGCGCTTAAGTTACTAGATGAAGTGAAGTTTGATTTGTAATCTAGTATGATTCGACTTATTAGAGCTAGTGTCATGTGACGCTAGCTTATTATTGCGGATCTGATGTTGTTCGATAATGTTTATTAAGCTAAATAATAAATGGCCAGCAGCAAGCTGGCTTTTGTCTTTTCTAATCTTCTTGCCGCTGTTGGCTATCGTGTGGCAATCCTTTGGTCACGACGACGATGTGTTTGCTCACCTGTGGCAAACGGTGCTGCCTGATTATATTCTTAACACGGTATTAGTGGTGCTAGGCGTTGCCTTTCTCTCGATGCTTATTGGTGTACCCATGGCATGGTTTGTGGCGATGTGTAACTTCCCGCTGCGGCGTTTCTTTGTGTGGGGGATGTTATTACCACTGGCAATGCCTTCCTATGTCGTTGCCTTTGTTTATACCGACCTCTTAGAATATGCGGGTCCGGTGCAGGGCGCACTACGTGACTTTTTTGGTTGGCAATCTGCGGCAGACTATGCATTTTTCGATGTTAGAACCGTTGGCGGCGCGGTAGTGATGCTCACCTTAGTGCTTTATCCTTATGTTTATTTGCTGGCCAGAACCGCGTTTTTAGAGCAGTCCCAAACGCTAGGGCAGTCAGCAAGAATGCTCGGATGTTCACCGTGGCAAAGTTTTAAGCGTGTCTCCTTGCCGTTGGCGCGCCCTGCCATTGCGGTCGCGGTGGCCTTAGTCGCGATGGAAACCTTAGCTGATTTTGCGGTGGTGCACTATTTCGCCGTGCCGACATTGACCACGGCCGTTTATGACACGTGGCTCGGGTATGGCAGCTTAGCCGCTGCGGCGCGTTTATCGGCATTAATGTTGGCAATGCTATTTATTTTGATTAGCGTTGAGCGCCTGGGCCGCAGTAAACAGCGTCACTATCAGCGCAATACCGGGCAAGAAGCTATTGACCGCTATCAGCTCAGTGGCATTAAGTCCGTTGCGGTCAGTCTATTTTGCTTAGTCATTTTTACGCTGGCGTTTGCGGTGCCGTTTATATCACTGGTTGATATGGCCATAGACTATTTCGATGAGTCGTGGAACGCGCAGTTCTTAGAGTACAGTTATAACAGCTTTATGCTCGCCACTATCGTCGCGGTAGTGTGTGTATTTATTGGTTTGTTGTTAAGTTATTTCAAGCGACTGTCACAAGGAAAATATAGTGCGTTACCATCGAAACTCGCCAGTACGGGTTATGCGCTGCCCGGAACTGTGCTTGCTATCGGCGTGCTTATCCCGTTGAGTTTGTTTGATCATGGACTCAATAATCTGTGGGAATACTTTGAGAAAGAGGGACCCGGACTGATACTCTCCGGTACCTTATTTGCGATGATTGCCGGTTATGTGGTGCGTTTTAGCGCGATTGCCATCGGCTCCATCGAGTCGAGTCTAAACAAGGTCACACCATCGCTCGATATGGTGAGTGTCACCTTGGGTATGTCACCACTAAAGATGTTATTTAAGGTGCATTTACCTCTGGTACGCAAGGGCTGTTTTGCGGCAGCGTTGCTAGTGTTTATCGAGTCAATGAAGGAGCTACCAGCGGCATTATTATTACGGCCATTTAACTATGAAACACTGGCAACCTACGTTTATCAGTTTGTCTCGGATGAACAACTGGAACATGGCGCGTTGGCTGCTATAGTCATTGTGGTGGTCGGCCTTATCCCACTCATTATTTTAAATCGTTCGTTGGAGCAACAGCATTAATATGACTAAATTAGCCATTAACAATTTAGCCTGTCAGTATGATAACCATACGGTTATTGATCAACTGTCGCTGACGCTAGAGAACAACGAGATCATTGCCTTACTCGGTCCCAGCGGCTGCGGTAAAACAACCTTGCTAAGAGCTATCGCTGGGTTACAAGCGGTACAGGGCGGTGAGATTTTTTTACGCGATAAATTAGTCAGCTCGGCCAAGAAGATGTTGCCCAGTGAACAACGTAATATAGGCATGATTTTTCAAGATTATGCGTTATTTCCGCATCTAAGCGTGGCCAAAAATATTGGTTTTGGGTTAAGTAAGCTTGATCCGAGTGAGGCTGCACAGCGCGTCGAGGCGATGCTAAAGTTGGTTAAATTAACCGACTTTGCCGACCGCTACCCACATGAGATCTCTGGTGGTCAGCAACAGCGTGTTGCCATTGCGAGGGCCTTGGCTTATCAGCCTGATATTATGCTGCTCGATGAACCATTCTCTAATATCGACAGCCAGTCACGCAGCGAAATTATGATGGAAATTCGTCAGATCCTTAAGACGCAAGATGTGCCTGCCGTATTTGTTACCCACAGCAAAGACGAAGCCTTTGCGTTTGCCGATAAACTCGCGATATTTAATCAAGGTAAGATTGAGCAGATCGGAACTGCACAAGCGCTCTATCAAAACCCTGCATCACCTTATGTCGCTAATTTTATGGGTAAAGCCAATTATGTCGGCATTACCAAGATTAATGGTCAGAGTATTAGCACCGCATTGGGTGATATCGTGGTGGATACCGCGAGTAAAAAAAATCATCAGATAGCGATGTTACGCCCCGAGCACTTAACGCTGGAGCAAAGTAGCGATAGTAGCTTATCGATAACCAACAGTTTTTTCTGTGGTAGTCATTGGCTCCATCGTATCGAAGACCGTGCCTGTGCAGCGCCGGCAATTGAGGTACATTCTGCATTGAGTTACCCAATTGATACTGGTGTTAGTGTTCGCGTTATCCCGCATGATGTAGTCACTTTCCACAATAGCTAGATCGAGCGCCGTTGTGATAATGTAACTATTCGTTTTATAATGTTATTTATTAGTAAATGTAAGGATGGAACCGCTCATGGCTAGAGAGCAATCAGGCGTGTGTGCCGAGGGCAATCTACATGGACAATACCTATTGTTTGATTGCCAAGAAGGGAATGAGGCGGCTATTCGCAGTCAATTAGCTGATATTAGTTGTTATCTTGATGAGATGACCGAGCTTTATTGCGATGTCGGATTTTGTGGGTTTATCGCTATCGGTGCAAACTATTGGGATGTGCTTTATCCAAACGCGCGGCCTGCTTTATTGCGTCCTTTTCCTTCATTAGAGCAAGATGATCGCCATGCGCCTTCGATACCCTATGATTTGTTTATTCACCTGCGCAGCGATCGCGGTGATATTAATTATATGGTGAGCAACGAAGTGTGCCTGATGCTAGAAGACTTGGCATCGTTGACTGAAGAAGTTAAAAGTTTCCGCTATCTTGATAATCGTGACCTGACCGGTTTTGTCGATGGTACGGAGAATCCCAAAGGGCTACATCGTCATAACGTCGCATTGGTTAGTGAAGATGATCATGACTTTCGAGGAGGTAGTTATATTCACATTCAGCGTTATCGCCATGACTTACGAAAGTGGAATAAGCTCAGAGAGAAGCAGCAAGAAGATATCATCGGCCGCACTAAGCAAGCTAATCATGAATACTCGTCATTTAATAAGCCCAAGACCTCACACATTCGGCGCTCCGGATTAAAAGATGCCCAGGGTAATACGGTGGAAGTATTACGACAATCGATGCCTTATGGCGACATGCAAGAGCAGGGGCTGTTTTTTATTTCTTGTTGTAAGACACCACTGAACTTTGAATTGATGCTACGTAGTATGATTGTTGGAGACAACAAAGGGCATTATGATCATCTGCTCGATTATACTCAAGCGGTGACTGGCGCAGCATTTTTTGCGCCATCTATGAGCTTTTTCACGACTAATAAAACTTAAAGACTGACGTTAAATAACTCTTTAATCGTATTTAACGTGGTATCAATATCTCCAACCTGTGCTGGTGCGATAAAAATGGTATCGTCACCCGCTATAGTGCCTAAAATCCCTTCCGCTTTACCTATGGAGTCCAGCAAGCGTGCGATAAGTTGTGCGGCACCTGGACTTGTTCTAATCACGATCATGCTGTCATTATGATCGAGATCTATCACCAAGTTCTTGAGTGGACTGCTGGTGGTTGGCACGCCAAGTTCAGCCGGCAGGCAGTAAACCATTTCTTGTTTAGCGTTACGGGTACGTACCGCGCCAAACTTACTGAGCATGCGAGAAACTTTCGATTGATTGATGTTCTTAAATCCGACATGCTGTAGCGCTACTACAATATCGCCCTGAGAGCCAAAGCGCTCTTCCTTTAATAAGTCTTTAAACGCCTTAACCAATTGGTCCTGTTTTTCTGAGTTTCTCATTTTTTTCCGTTATTTTGGTTATATATAGCTATGATATGCATAAGTTTTGCATAAAAAACTAAAAAATGTCAATAAATATATAAAATTGTGCATAAAGAGGGTGAGCTTATCATAATTTTGTCTTATTGTGACGCTTAGATTGATGTTTTTTGAGCCAGCGTAATGATAGCGTGGCTTGATTTGTGCTGAACGGCAGCAGACCCGTACTATGGTTGACTATAAAACTAAGGTATACTGCATGCGAAATTTTTGGGATCGCGGCTTTAGTCTGATAGCTTATTGCTTGTAAAATGATTAGAGTATGCACAATTAAATTACCCGAACTTATTATTTATCTCTAAGGGAGAATGTTATGAAAGTTGCAGTATTAGGCGCGGCTGGCGGTATTGGCCAAGCACTAGGTTTATTATTAAAGACTCAACTACCTGCAGGTAGCGAATTATCACTCTATGATATCGCACCAGTTACTCCAGGTGTTGCTGCAGATCTTAGCCACATCCCAACTGATGTAAAAGTAACTGGTTTTGCTGGTCAAGATTCAGCGCCTGCACTAGAAGGTGCTGACGTAGTACTTATCTCTGCTGGTGTTGCACGTAAACCTGGTATGGATCGTTCAGATCTTTTCAACATCAACGCTGGAATCGTAAAGAATCTAGTTGGCGTTTGTGCAGATGTTTGCCCAACAGCATTGATCGGTATTATCACCAATCCAGTTAACACGACTGTTGCTATCGCGGCTGAAGTGTTAAAAGCGAAGGGTGTTTACGATCCTGCTCGTCTATTTGGTGTAACGACTCTTGATGTTATCCGCGCGAACACATTCGTTGCTGAAGCTAAAGGTCTAAACCCACAAGAGATAAACGTTCCTGTTATCGGTGGTCATTCTGGCGTTACTATTCTGCCATTACTTTCTCAGTCTGGTGCTACCTTTACAGCTGAAGAAACGGCTGCTCTTACAACTCGTATCCAAAATGCTGGTACTGAAGTTGTTGAAGCTAAAGCGGGTGGCGGTAGCGCAACTCTTTCAATGGGTCAAGCGGCTGCTCGTTTTGGTCTATCACTTGTTGCGGCACTTAACGGTGAAGAAAACGTTGTTGAATGTACTTATGTTGAAGGCCCAGGCGAGCAAGCTCGTTTCTTCGCACAGCCAGTATTGCTTGGCAAAAACGGCGTAGAAAAAGTATTAAGCTACGGCGAGCTAACTGACTTTGAAGCTGATGCTTTAAATGGCGCGCTAGATACACTTAAAGGTGATATCACATTAGGCGAAGAGTTCATTAAAGCTTAATGGTGATGACGGTTAGCGCCTAAGCTAACCATCAACCACATAAAAACCACAACCTTGCGTTGTGGTTTTTTTTATTTTACTTCTCGCCACGATATAACACGATCGTTACCGCGATAACGTCCAAAGAGCACCGGTGCTTTTGGATCTGTATCTATGGTACTAGCTTTGCCATCCCAATCAAATCTTAGCCAGCTCGGCACTGGGTAGGTTACTATGCGGGTACCAATATTACCTTCACCCGGTGCAGCCAACCTTAGTGCTCCTACGCCAAATAGCGTGCGCTTTAGATCAGTATAGCCAGCTAAACTCCCTAACGGATCGTAAGTTAGTTTGGAGGCTTTATAGTCGAAGCAGTTATCTTTTTCGTTATTAATAAATCGCCCAGCGTTATAATATTGTACGTTAAGCGGTACCATAAGATCACTAGTTTCTGAGCCATAGCTCGAAGTTAGCGATGCGCGACCATAACGTATCTCAATGCCTGTTGGCTCGATTGTGGGCACGGCAACTGAAGTGACGTTATCGCTATCGGTTATCGGGTCGATAACAATATTTATATCACTAATAAAAGGGTCGATTTTACTGTTTAGGTTTCTATCGTAGGTGAAATGATGCTGGGCGCTTAACTGGTATGAAAATGGAAGAATATCAGTCCCCTGGGTGAACTCTCCAACGTCGGATACATCGCTGCTTAAGGTCATGAACGCAGCGAGATCCTTACCTAGTTGCACCGTATCGGCAGTCGGAGCGTTCACGGTAATATCATCGACATTTAATTTGTTGAAAGTCCCAATATAATTTTGGGTCAGTGCACCTTGGTAATTAACCGGGGTTATTTTCAATGTTGGCCGCTCAAGGACATCGTAGGTTATTGCTCCCTTTGAATTGACCATTTCACCGGTATAAGCGAACGCATCACATTGTCCAGTCAATATACCCTCCTTGCTCACCTCAACCTCAAAATGGTCTGGTGTAAAGCGGCCGGTATTAATTCCAGAGCCAACAACAGCTAATCCTTGGTCGCCGTAGTCACTGTCTTTCACATTAATCGCTAACTCACCCACTTCTGAATATCGCGCCTGGGAGGTGATAGATATACCACCATCAAACGGGGTCAAATTAACGGGGTGGAATATCGCGCCGATTGCCGATTTTATACTGGTGCTTGTTGTATAGAAAAAGTCACCATCGACACTGCCGCTGGTCTTCGGCGTTAAGCGTTCTACCTGTAGCATTATTTGACCGGGTTGGTAGTTCGGTGTCACCTGGTTTTGATAGTTGACTGCTGTCACTTGCAAGCCGAAATCGACGCCCGCCTTGTGGGTAGCCGCTAGATTGAGGTTGGGGTAGAGTTGGAACGGTTGTACCCAAAAAGGTCTACTGCTGCCGCTCAACGATATTCCCGCTACATCATATTTTGCATGCAATTGGACCTGTCCCGCATCTTGATAGAGTGGTGTTTGAAGTGTCGCCTTGCTGTCGGTGCCAAAGTTTAAGCTGACATTGCTATAATGTGTGGCAGCTTCACCGCCCTTATTCTTACCAATAGCTTGTCCGCCAACGGTAAAATCCAATGTTGTTAGTTCACTAGGCGCACTGCTTTGCTGGGCAAGTTTAACGGTCACGTTACCGCTGAATATTCCTTCACAGACGCCATTATTATCTTTTAATGCCTGTATTTGTAGGGCTTGTGGAAAAGCAACGCCTGCGACTTGATTGGCGATATTATTGCTGTTCTGGTACAAGAATTTAAATTCCGCCGTTTCAAATGTTGTTTGGCAAGGGACTTCGCTGGCGCCGATATAACATTTGAGTAATGCGGTTGGATTAGCGGATGTTAACGTGTAATTGGTCGTGGTTGGACTGGGGTTTCTAAAGGTCAAACCATTAGTGTTTGTGGTAAAACTAATTGGGTTGGCCTGTGACCAGCCATTAGTTGGTGCCATCGTTAAGCTAACAGGGTCTGTATATTTATCACTACAATCAACGTTGGCACACGCCACTAATTCAATCGGCTCTGCTTCGCAGGTCAGCCCTTGGTTATCATTTAGGTTTAATCGATAGTGATTTACGCTGACACCGCAGTTTGGTCGCTCAGAGCCATCCCAATTATTGCCCATGAGTTGCTGTTGATAAATATCATTAATTTCAGTAGTAGCTAACGCTCGGTCAAAAATCACCACTTCATCAAAGCTACCATCGGCAGTTGCTAATTCTTTACGGTCTACCGTATAAGTATTCCGATTATCCCCAAAATATAATGAGTCTAATTGACCCATTGTGCCATTGTTTTTATTAATTCTATTAGAGCCTTTGACTCTATTTAGCTTCTGTGGCTGCCCGTTAACATGTAGTCTGATTAAGTCACGGGAAAGATCCCAACTGGCGCTTATATGTACCCACACATCAGGTGAAAAAGTGGATTGGTTGGACTCATAGCGAAAATCGTTGTCTTTGCTATCTTCAAAGGCAAACGTTAACCCGCCTGCTCTATTGCGCCTTAAGAAAAAATATTTATCAGATGTACCATCAGATGTGCCATCGAATAACGTCTGTTGTATACCGGATTGGCGATTGGGTAAATACCAAAAGCTGATTGTGCCAAGATTGCTCATGGTTAATCCGGTGTCGAGTGCATAATAGTTTGAACGACCATTATCGCTGACGATCGTTCCAGCCTTACAGACCTTTCCTAATTCGTTACTTAAGACATGGCCTGATGACACTGTTCCTTGTGTAGTATCAATGACTGAGCCATTGTTGCCATTGCCGCTGTGATCGACAATAGTACTACCAGAGCCAGTTAAGCTGTCTTCATCAAGGTGCCATTCTAATCTAGGGCCACCACAAGAATTTTCAGCATTCATATCTGCACTCACTTGTGCTTGGCTAATCTCCCCTTGGTATACCTTTATATTGTCAACCAATCCATGAAACCGATACTTACCATCGGTATCACTAGTAGCACCGCTAATCTGTAGTGTTTGTTCGATATAGGCATTCGTTAGATTTGGTTGGCCTGAGACGTACCACGGGCGGTCAATATTTTGTTGACTAAGTGATTGTAGTACGCCATCAATGTAGAGGCTGTTGGGTACGATGGCGCCATTGGTAAATACGGCAGCGACATGATGCCAACTGCCTGCTAGACCGCTCGAACGAATACCATAGATATCCCAACTCCATGTATTAAAACCAAACGCCCCATCATATAGCCATAAATCATGAGCATCCCAACCTAAGAGCATATCGCCGTCGTGACCATTCCACTTCATCCACAGACTAATTGAGGTTTTTGCACCATAGCTACGGTCTAATCCCAGATTATTAAAGGTTATTTGACCGCCATCGATATTGGCCGCATAGCAAGTTTGCCCTTTTAAAGCTGAGTCCGTTGTTAATTCACGTGTTATATCACCTACAACACTGCCGTCGCTGGAACCGATTAAATCATTAACAGGGGTAATGCTACTCCATTCGTCGTCAAAATCATAATGATGGACTACGGTTGCCTCTATGGGGGGAAGCCCTGTGTTTAGTTGGCTGCTAGGGATAATACTCCAACTAGTGTCGCCAGGCTTTTGCCAACCTAATTCAGCGGAGGCTTGTCCTGTCTGTTCGAAGTACTCCATGTGTATCTCATAGTGTTGCCCACCAACTAAGCGCTGCGGCGCTCCTTTGTTTATTTTTGCCGCAAAGCGTCCCCAATCATTAATCAATTGCTGACCATTAACCCACAACCTGACACCGTCATCTGTTCGAGTGACAAAAGTGTAGTCTCCGGTTTCGGGAATTAACACACTACCACTCCAACGGACGACAAAATTATCGGAACCCAATGCGGTACTTGGTGCGCCTTGGCCCCAGTTAAAGGCAATTCGGCTGTCGGTACGATACAAGTCAGGGGTGCGAGTTGGAAAAACAGTGTTGTAAGGGCTATTGTGGTTCCAATAGACGCCTTTAAGACCCTGCTCCGCAAGTGCGTGGTTAATGTTGACGAAGCCTAGGCTTAGCCAACCTGCCATAAGTAGTATTTTTCTCACTGAGGGGATCATTTTAATATCGCTCTTAAGCTGCTATGGCACTACACACTGGGCTACTATCTTACCAATGGTAATATGGGCAGTGGTTGTAATACGTTAAATTACGGTAACTTTATACGCGCTTCAACAGCGACGCTTCGTTTGGTGTTAATCTCACCAGCACTACAACTTGCGGTACTGGTGATTCGGTAATGGGTAAATCCGGTTTGGGCAATGTAAAACTCGTTACACATAGTGGCCAAGGAACATCCGCTAAAGCCTACCACGGTACTATTGGGTAATTGATATGTCTGGTTATTTACATTGTCGCAGTTAGGTGTTGCCACACCAGGCCCAAAAATATCGGATAGTGCTCTATCCGCACCGCTGTTCGCCGCATGTAACGCACGTGAACCATAGACCTCATAAACAATCGAGCGGCTGCTATCGCCACCGATTTGAATAATCGCCAACGCCAAGAATGACAAGACCAGAATGATGAATATGGCCATCACTAACATACTACCCGTTTGTCGCGATAGTGATTGTCTAATATGAATCGTTTTAGGGAACATTGATTATATGCACCTCATGATAGAGGTTTAGCGACTCGTCGTCGTAACCGAATGAAAAGTTAAGCTGGACCACCGCATTTCGAATTAAGCTGTCCTGATGGTATTCAAAAGGCAAGGCGTTGGTTTGGCTTGAGGCCATTAACACACCAGTGCCGGCAGGAGGAGATAATTGAGTCGGAGTCGGCCAATAATCGCTGTAGCGCTTAACATCCGTTCCCTCAACGCAATAGCTAACGGCATTGTCGATCATAAAATAGCGCTCAATTGGCGAATGTTGTAGAAATGAGCTTTGTTGATTTAGCGTGATTTTTGACACATTAACGGCGACATTGTCGATCGCCTGAATTGAGAATACTTTGCCTAGATCAATAGGCGCTATTTCGTATAGTTCCTGTGGGTTTAGTGGGTAAATCACTATCCTAGAACCGCCATTTAGCTCAGGCTCCACCACTAACAAGCTATTGGACGTGTCGGGAGTGACAGGTATTGAAATATAGGTAGAACTGGCAACAATGGGTACAAATTCGAGGCAACTACCACTGACTCGGACGCTGTTGGGCATTGCTTCCCTAAGCTCTCGGGTTATCCGCTCGATTAAGAAACGACTGTCTCCAACCTGGCGATCGCGATTGACCGTATCTTGATAGATGTCGACGCCAAAACGGATAAAGGAAGTAATACTAATACTCACAATAGATAGGATCAGAATCACCGTTATTAACTCGACCAGGGTAAAGCCCTTGCTAAAGCGCGACGTAGTGGAGAGATACATCAGTAATTACTCCGATAAGTGGCAAATTCTATCGCCTCATCGTTTGGGGTGGTGACTTTGACTGTGATGAGCTTGGCAGCTCGCTGTAGGGCATCTGTACCTTGGTCAACGCCATCGTAATTGCCATCATAGATCACCGTGATTTCAAGCTTAAAGTTGGCGTAATCATCCGAATATTGGGCGCCACTAAACAGACTCGCGCCGTCGATATCAAAGCCGTTGTAATCATCGACGTCGTCCCAAAAATCGCGACCAGTTTCTTCAGCGCTGAGGTTGATTGAGCACGGAGCGGTTAGTACATCTGTATCGCAGGGGAGCAAACCCAGCGCAGGATTAGAGTTTTCGTCGAATGCTTTACCTTGAATCTCATTGATTAGCGTATTGGCTAACTCAGTGGCTCGTAATTGGAAAATGGGGTCAATGCTGCGTTTAGCTTGTGGTAGGATTAGCGTCAGCATCATCGACATGGCTATCGCAAAGACCAAAATACCAATCACTAATTCAATCAGCGTGAATCCGCTAGGCTGTTTTGCATTACACCAAGAGTTACGAGCCATGAATGTATCCCTCTGATTCGATAATAATCGAGACTGTGTCAGCACCTGTGATGATGATTTCACAGCCGCCCACACAATCTCCCGCACCATTGATTGTGGCGGGGCGGCCATCGTCATCAAAGCGTATATCTAATGTTGTGGAACTACCAATAGTGATACGCGCATCATTGACATCAATACCGTCATCGATAGTCGCGCCGCAAGCCTCTGACGTATTTGGGATAATACCAAATTTTGTCGGAGTGATAATCAAGTTATGACAGACGTCACGATGGTTGAGTGCCTGTAATTGTACGAGGCGTAATTGTCCGATTAGTTGATCGCGAACAGCAAACGCATTGACTTCTGATTGGCCAAATAATTTAGGGAAGACTGAAATCGCTAACACGCCAATAAGTAGTATTATCAATACTAACTCAATCAAAGTGAAAGCTTTTTGATGGCGCATTTTACTTCCTCCCAATTAGGCGTTATTCATTAATGTAAATCATAATTCAAACCTATTGGCTCAATCAATGCTTTTTTAAATGCAATAGGTGATTTATACCCGTGACCAATGATAATGCGTGATTTGTGCAAGTCGAGAAGCGTGCCAAATGCTAGGCATAATATGTGTCGTTTAGTCATTCTAAATAAATATATTATAACGATGCAGTTGGTCGCTTATCGCCTTGCCCTACGGGCCTCTTTACCCAACGTAAGTGGGGGGAAACGATTACTGCGTTATGATTCATAATCAGGGAGTGACCATTAATTATCAATCATGCCTTGTACTCGTCTCCTACCCAAGATCGATAACAAGCATTTCCAATGGTCACGGGTATATATAACTTCCTAAGCTACAAGAATCCCTGCTAAATAACACTCATTTAGTGAAATTTGGGATTTTTTGCCGTGGTTTTTCCACTCAGTTAACTATTTAGGACAATTTTCTATAAAACAGCCTGTTGTTGCTTGTTTAAACTTATGGTCGTTGGTAGAGTTGTCAGGTTTTCTCTTTCACAAACTTAACTTAGGCACCTTCGATGTTTAAAAAGCTACGCGGTTTATTTTCAAATGATCTATCAATCGATCTAGGCACAGCAAATACCCTTATTTATGTCCGTGACCAGGGCATCGTTTTAGATGAACCTTCGGTAGTGGCAATTCAAGAAGATCGTAGCAATGGCACCCGTCGTGTCGCCGCAGTTGGTACCGATGCCAAGCGTATGTTGGGTCGTACCCCCGGCAATATTAAAGCGATTCGTCCAATGAAAGATGGCGTGATTGCTGACTTTCACGTTACCGAAAAAATGCTGCAACATTTTATTAAGCAGGTGCATAACAACAATATCTTACGCCCGAGTCCTCGCGTATTGGTTTGTGTTCCTTGTGGTTCAACTCAAGTTGAGCGCCGTGCGATTAAAGAGTCGGCTGAGAGTGCTGGCGCGCGTGATGTTTATTTGATTGATGAACCAATGGCCGCTGCGATTGGTGCTGGTCTGCCAGTATCTGAGGCAACAGGCTCGATGGTTATCGATATCGGTGGTGGTACTACCGAAGTGGCAATCATTTCGCTAAACGGCGTCGTTTACTCGAGCTCTGTACGTATCGGTGGCGATAAATTTGATGATGCTATTCTAAATTACGTCCGTCGTAATTTTGGTAGTTTGATTGGCGAGGCAACGGCTGAACGCATCAAACATGAAATCGGTAGTGCTTACCCTGGTGATGAACTACTAGAAATTGAAGTGCGCGGCCGTAATCTTGCCGAAGGCGTACCAAGAAGTTTTACCCTTAACAGCAATGAAATTCTTGAAGCGCTGCAAGAGCCGCTATCGGGAATCGTTAGTGCGGTTATGATTGCATTAGAGCAATCACCTCCTGAATTGGCCTCTGATATTTCTGAGCGTGGCATGGTGCTAACTGGTGGCGGTGCGTTATTGCGTGGCCTCGATCGTTTGATCATGGAAGAGACCGGAATTCCAGTGGTTATCGCGGACGATCCACTGACTTGTGTTGTGCGTGGTGGTGGTAAAGCGTTAGAAATGATTGATATGCATGGCGGTGATATTTTTACCTATGAGTAAAATGTCCGGCGTCAGTAAAAATTGTCTGAGGTAGCGTTATGACGACCATTTTTTCACGGCGTTTCCCAACCCGTTTAAGGCTTCTTATCTTTGTGTTCATTTCACTAAGTGTGATAATGAGCACCGATCGGATGACACAGTCACGCGTCTATCTGACCTCCATATTAAGCCCGTTGCAGTTTATGGCTGATGCGCCTGTAGAGATGCTTGATACTGTCTCTAATAAGGTGAAGTCTCGTGCCACCTTGGTCGCCGAGAATCAGCTACTACGAAGAAAAGCGCTCGAAGAGAGCGACAAACTCCTAACCTATGATCATCTAAAGCTAGAGAATATTCGTCTTCGGGCATTACTTGGTTCACCTGTGGAATATACTCAGCGCAAGCTTATCGCGCGGGTACAATCGGTGGACTCCGATCCGTTCCGGTTACAATTGGTGATAAATAAAGGCTTAGACGATGGTGTATTTACGGGGCAACCCGTAGTCGACGGCTTTGGTGTTGTCGGTCAGGTCATTGAAGTGAGTAAGTTTAACAGTCGCGTATTACTTATCGCGGATACTAGTCATGCCATTCCGTTACAAATACAGCGTAACGATGTGCGCTTAATTGGCTTAGGTAAAGGCGATTTACATCAGTTAGAACTCCAGTATGTAACTAAGAGTACCGATGTCAAAATCGGCGATATGTTGGCAACGTCAGGTCTTGGCGGTGTATTTCCGGAAGGCTATCCGGTGGCGCGAGTGAGCGGCATCGAGAACCGTGGCAGCGAAATCTATTCAACCATTAAAATCACGCCGATTGCTCAGCTGGATCGAGCACGTTATCTCTTACTGCTGTGGCCTAGTGAGCAACTAAAGAAACAGCCAGTGCCTAAGGGCGAGTAATGAGATCATCTTCATTGGTTTGCGGCGTAGTGATTTGGAGCAGCATTTTGTGTGCCGCTTTCTTAACGATTATGCCAATCCCGACTATTTTTGATGCATTTCGACCTAACTGGATATTGCTTGTCGTATTATATTGGTCGATTGCTCTGCCACATCGCTTTAACTTGGGTAGTGCTTGGCTCGCCGGTATCGTCCTAGATCTGGTGTGGGGTAGTGCGCTAGGCATTAATGCGTTGGCATTCGTGTTAGCCTGCACGTTAGTGGTGATCTATTTTCAGCGTATTCGTAGCTTCTCTATAGGTCATCAGGCCCTATTGATGACCGGCGTTAGCGTGTTATATCAGTTCCTGAGTTATCTATTTGAGCTGTGGCTAAATGATGTTGTGATGCCTAGCGGCTATTACTTTTCGTCCTTAGTAACCATTGTCGCCTGGCCATGGTTGTTTTTAGTGTTACGTAAAACGCGTCGTCACTGGCGAATCAATTAAAAGAGTATTATGACCATGTCAGCCCCCCGCGCTATCTATTTAGCGTCAAAATCCCCCCGTCGCCAAGAACTACTCAAACAAATTGGGATTCCATTTCAACTTGTTGATGTCGATGTTGATGAAACACCCTTGCCCGATGAGCTCGCCAGCGATTATGTTAGGCGCCTTGCGATAGAGAAAGCACAGGCAGGCTTGGCCCGTTGCGATGGCGGTAAGCCTGTGCTGGGCAGCGATACTATTGTGGTACTAGATGGACGGATCATGGAAAAACCGACCGATCAAGCTAATGCCTGTGAGATGCTATTGGCGTTGTCTGGCAACACTCATCAGGTGATGACAGCGATAGCGCTAAGTAACAATGAACAAACGGTGAGTGAGCTGGTCATAACTAATGTCACTTTTTGTCAAATAAGTGCACAACAAGCGCAGTCTTATTGGTACACTGGTGAACCCGCTGATAAAGCGGGCGGATATGCTATTCAGGGACTAGCGGGCAAATTTGTTGAGAAAATCGAAGGCAGTTATTTTGCAGTAGTTGGATTACCATTACTGGAGACCGAGCGATTACTCGATAAAATCTTGGCACCGCAATTATAAAGAGCAGAGATGATGTCGAATGATTTAAAGAGTGTTGCCGCAGAATTATTAATTAATGTCACGCCGAGTGAAACCCGAGTCGCACTAGTGGAAGACGGGACGTTGCAAGAAGTTCATATCGAACGTCTGGCCAAAAAAGGCATCGTTGGTAATATCTATAAAGGAAAAATTAGCCGAGTACTACCTGGTATGCAGGCGGCCTTTGTCGATATCGGTCTGGATAAGGCGGCATTTTTGCATGCCTCAGATATTGTTTCATCTCGTAATGATGATGAAAACACACCACACAAAGTGCCTGATATCACTGAATTGGCCAAGCAAGGTCAGTATTTAACGGTGCAGGTGATTAAAGACCCCATTAGTACCAAAGGCGCGCGCCTTACCACCGATATCACCCTGCCATCACGCTACCTCGTCTTTATGCCAGGGGCTAAGCACGTTGGTGTGTCACAGCGTATTGAAAATCCACAAGATAGAAATCGGCTCAAGGCTGTCGTTGGCCAATATACGCATGAACATGGCAGCTATATCATTCGCACTGCTGCTGAAGGGATTGGTGAGCGTGAATTGGCGCAAGATGCCGCATTTTTAAAGCGCTTGTGGGCCAAAATAATCGAGCGCCGTCAGCGTGCTAAAGCAAGCACCATGCTGTATGAAGATCTTAGCCTCGCATTGCGCCTGTTACGCGATTTTGTCGGTACTGAGCTCGGACGAATTAGGATCGACTCTAAGCTAACGTTTGAACTGCTAAAAGATTTTACGCAGGAGTTTGTCCCTGAGTTGTATCAGAAACTTGAATATTATCCGGGTGAGCGGCCAATCTTTGATTGCTATCAGGTCGAAAATGAGATTAAGCGCGCGCTTGAGCGTAAAGTAGAACTTAAATCCGGCGGTTACTTGATCATCGATCAAACAGAAGCGATGACCACTGTTGATATTAATACCGGCGCTTTTGTCGGCCATCGTAATCTAGAAGACACCATCTTTTCAACCAATCTCGAGGCAACTAAAGCCATCGCGCGCCAACTACGCTTGCGTAATTTGGGTGGGATCATCATCATTGATTTTATCGATATGACACACAGCGAACATCGAACCCGCGTGTTAAGTGCGTTGGAAAGTGCACTGGATAAAGACCGCGTACGCACCAATATTAGTAATTTCTCGGCACTCGGTTTGGTGGAAATGACCCGCAAGCGCACCCGCGAAAGTCTTGAACATGTGCTATGCCATGAATGCCCTAGTTGTAAAGGACGTGGTTCACTAAAGACCACAGAGAGTATTTGTTACGAGATATTCCGTGAGATCATCCGGGTTCATCGCGCGCATGCCGCCGACCGTTTTGTGGTGTACGCGTCGGTTAAAGTTTGTGACGCGCTACTTAACGATGAAACAGATTTTCTGGCAGAGCTAGAGTTATTTATTAATAAGGAAGTTAAAATCCAGCCTGAGCCACAATACGGTCATGAGAAATATGACGTGGTAATGATGTAGTGAGCTCGCTCTCTGGCTTTATTAAACGTTTTGTCGCTAAGCTATGGCTTGGCGGCATCGCGTTACTTATTTTAATTGCATTATTTGTAAGCGCCATTCGTGCGGCACTGCCACAATTTAATCAATACCAAAGCCAGTTTAGTCATTACCTCATGGAACAACATCGAGTGCATTTTTCGATGGAAAGAGTTGAGGCAAAATGGCAGGAGGGCGGTCCTACGTTGATCCTAACTGATCCTAAATTTGCTAACCTTGAACGCTTTGGCGTAGACTTCTCGGCACAACAGCTCGCACTGCAGCTCAACATACCACAATCTATTCTCGCACTCTCGCCACGCTTTAATTGGCTTGAACTGACGCAGACCAAGGTTCAACTCGGTCAGTTTCCAAAGACCCAAGGGGAGACGAGCGATCCCGTTCCCTTATTGATGAACATGATACGAACCGCTGACATTGATGATGTGGTTGTTTCATTTGATTCATCCTATGGCGAGTTGCCGTCAGTTCACTTGTCAAAGCTACGCTGGCTCGGTGGCGATGATCAGCGACAGATCCAATTGGCTATTGCTGCTAAAAAGGCCAGCGAACCACCGTTATTGGTGTTAGTCAATCTGTCTGGTGATACCAAGGAATCCTTAATAGGGCAGGCCTATATTAATGCCATCGATTGGCAATGGATGGACGATCTCGCCGCCTTTTTACCACCGATTGCCAGTGATGTCACTGCGCAGACTAGCTTCGAGTTATGGGCGGACTTTTCGGCCGCGACCATTGACTCAATGATGCTTAGAGTGGAAGAGAATCAATTAGGCTGGCTCAGTGGTGGCCAATTTCAGCAATTGTCGATAACGCCAAGCACGATTCATTGGCAACCGGATGAGCAAGGTTGGGATCTAAACGTTGCCCGTTTACAGTGGGTGCTCAATGAGAAAATGCTGTTGCCCACTCATGTGACTTTTTCTAGTGTCGATGGGGCACTTAGCGGACAAGTCGACCAATTTGATTTGGCTCCTCTGGCGGCGCTTTCTGGTATTTTTGCCAATTCATCCACCGAGACAAACACATTACTGACCCGACTCGCGCCGCACGGGAATTTGGCTAAGTTATCATTTGAACAGATAGAGCAGCGTTGGCATTATCGCGGTGAACTCAACGAATATGGTCAACAACAAGTGGATGGCATTCCGGCGATTAGTGACTTAAGCGGCGTCTTTAGTGGCATCGATAGTGATGGTCAGGCGGATATCACATTTAACCAGCCATCATTGGATTTTGGTCCTTATTTTAAACAAGCCATCGTGGTCGATGAACTCAATGCGTCATTATATTGGGGCAGTGATGGACTTCGTAGCTGGTTTGGAGCCTCGCAGTTGTCGGTTAGCAATAAAGATCTTAGCAGCCAACTAGCGTTACAACTCGTGTTTGAACCGCAACAGTCACCGGTGCTATCTCTTTATGGCGAGACGCAGTTAAAAGATGCTAAACATATTGATAGGTATCTGCCTCATGTCGTATTGAGCGATGGCTTAGTCAATTATCTCGGTGAAGCCATACAAGGCGGGCGTAGTGATAATGTTGGACTCTTGTGGCAAGGGGCGCTGGATCAATTCCCTTATCAAGGCAACAATGGCATTTTTGCCGTTAACGCGAAGGTGGAGCAGGCTAAGTATCAATTTCATAGCGACTGGTTACCGTTAACCAATGCCAGCGTCGATCTCAACTTTCTTAATGCCGGGATGTTTATCACTGGACACAGCGGCCGCCTAAAGCAATTGGAGTTTGAAAGCCTAACCACTCGCATCGACAACCTAATGGAAAATCCAACGGTGGTGGTGGATGTCGAGTTGAATCAATCGCAAGCAAAGATCAACGACTTCGTCTTTTCATCGGTCATCGACAACAGTGTCGGTGCGGTGTTAAGGCAGCTAGACGTTAAGGGTAATATTCGAACCAAACTCAATATTGATATTCCGCTCGATGGCAGCATACCGGTGGTGTCGGGCAAGGTGTTACTTAATAAAAATGACTTGGCGATCAACGCAATCGACTTGGCGGTCGACCAAGTATCTGGTGAGGTGGCCTTTATAAATGGCGATGTTACCGCCAGTAATATTGATGGTTTGCTCTATCAACAACCGGTTACCTTTGGCGTTAAAACGAAACCTATGGGCAGTGAGCACTACGGTATTGAGCTCGATCTTAAGGCTAAATGGCATAGCGACAGAATTCCGACAAGTTGGCATGCCTATCTTGACGATTACCTTTCAGGGAGCCTCGATTGGCAGGGGCGTATTACGCTAAAAATTGGACAAGAGGACGTGAGTTATCAGGCCAACTTTAAGTCACCGATGCAGGGGCTCGAACTTAAACTACCTAAGCCATTAGATAAATACGTTAATCAAGAGGAAGCCTTGACTGTTTCCACTACCGGCGATGCTAATGGCGGTCAATTTAATCTCGCGCTGGGTTCACGCGCTGAAGTCTTAGCGGGGTTTAGCACCGCCAATAATCAAGTAAATGTTGAGCAATTAAGCTTGATTATCGGGCGTGGTTTTAATGCTCAGGACAACTTATTACAAGACGGGCTCTCGATTAAAATTGATTTAGATACTCTGCAACTCGATGAATGGAAATCATTTGTTAATTCGATTGAACAAGGGCAATCGCAAGATAGCTTCTTACCGGCATTAAAGCATATTGAAGCTAATGTGAAACAGCTTACCGTGCTCGAGCAAAAGCTCAGTAATGTGTTACTCAGTGGCGTAAAAGAAAGTGACAGCTGGCGCATCGCCGTCAATAGTCCACAAGCGGTGGGAACGATTGTTATTTTTGATGATTTTGAGCAGCGTGGGATTAAAGCACAGTTTCAGCGACTGGTGATTGCTAAAGAAGGCAGGGAACAGGCGAGCGTAAAACAGCAAAATACCTTGGCCGAGCTGCAAGCACTACCTATTATCGACTTTTATTGTCATAGCTGCCAAATTGTTGGAGCGGAGTTGGGACAAGTCAGTTTTAATACCACGCCCGATGAACTCGGTATTGCAGTCAATAATATTATCATTGCACAGCAGCATACCGATGTTATTGCCAACGCATTATGGGGAGTCGACGCACAAGGTGAATTTACGCAGATCAGTGGTAACTTTAACAGCAGTAATCTTGAGAAGACCCTCGAGCTGTTTGAGTTTTCCTCCGGCATTAAAGACAGTGGGATTAAAACTGAATTTGATTTGAATTGGCGATCGAGCATCCATCAACTAGATCGCAGCAGTTTAAATGGTACGTTGAGCTGGAACATGTCTGAGGGGCACATTGCGGAAGTCAGTGACAAAGGCGCGCGAATATTTTCGCTGTTTAGCCTCGATTCCCTGCGCAGAAAGCTGGTGTTAGATTTTAGAGACGTCTTTGTTAAAGGAATCTTCTTTAATGACTTTAAAGGCGATTTTGCGATAAATGATGGCGTGGCGGTTACCCATAATGCGTATATGGATGGCATCGCTGGCGGGATTGATGTCGTGGGCTCAATAAACTTGAGTAGCACCGAGCTCGATTATTACATTACATTCACGCCTAATTTGTTTTCGAATATACCGGTGATAGCCGGCGTTGTGACGAGCACACCACAGGTGTTTATCTTAGCCTTTGCCCTGACCAAGGTACTTGATCCTATTATTGACGTGATATCACAAGTTAACTTTAAGCTGTCGGGTAATGTCGACCAGCCACAGTTTGTTGAAATAAATCGTAAGAAAAAGAAATATAAAGTACCAGAGCACATTCTGCCCAAACCGCAAGAACCCACGGAGCAGTCTGAGCCAGACGGCAATATCACCCAAGCAGCGGTGAACCTCACTCCTAGGAACAATACATGACTAAACTCGTCGCCATCCAGATGGTATCAACGCCGGATATTGAGCATAACTTAGACCAGATAAAGCAACAGCTCAGCTCATTAAGGCAAGGTTGCCCTAATGAGCCGATGTTGGTCGTAGTGCCCGAATGTTGTCTGGTTTTCGGCGCTGGAGATGACGTTGTCAATGCTAAAGCTGAGCCGGTCGGTGACGGAAAAATGCAGTCTGGATTAATTACTTTAGCGCAACAATTTAACGTTTATTTGGTTGGCGGTACTATCGCATTAAAAGCGCCCGATGGACGTAACTTTGCCGCTAGCCTACTGATTTCTCCTGAGGGTGAGGTATTAGCGCAATATAATAAAATTCATTTGTTTGATGTCGATGTAAACGATGGCATCGGTCAATATCGTGAGTCTGATGCCACATTCCCTGGCCAAGATATTTGCGTGATCGACACGCCGATAGGTCGCGTCGGCATGGCAGTATGTTATGATCTACGCTTTAGTGCCTTATTTCGCACTATGCGTGAGCAACATGCAGATATCGTGGTGCTGCCTAGTGCATTCACCAAAGAAACAGGCAAGGCGCACTGGGAAATATTATTACGCGCACGGGCAATAGAGAATCAATGTTATATGATTGGCGCCAACCAAGGCGGCACCCATCAAAATGGGCGTGAAACCTGGGGCCAGTCGATGATTGTAAACCCGTGGGGCGAGATAGAAGCGCAGATAGCGCAAGGTGAAGGACATGTTGTAAGCGACTATCAGCCGCAGCGCATTGGGGACATTCGAGCGAAGATGCCCACATTGTCTCAACAGCGACTAACATCCTGCTTGTTAAAATAAATTTATTTACAGAGAACACTATGAGCTTTGAAAAAGTCAGCACGTCATTATTAACACCTAGTGGGCTAACCACCGACAATTTACATCACTATTTAGCGACGATTCATCAACATAATGTCGACTTTGCCGATCTTTATTTCCAATCGTCTCACCATGAATCATGGGTATTGGAAGATGGCATCATCAAAGAAGGTAGTTTTAATATCGAGCGCGGTGTTGGTGTTCGTGCCGTCTGCGGGGAAAAAACTGGCTTTGCTTATGCCGATGAGATCAACGATCAATCGATCATGCAGAGTGTGACGGCAGCTCGTGGCATCGCCCAGGCCAAAGCCAATGGCCAGGTCAAGGCATGGCACAAGACTGAGGCGCCACTTGTCTATAGTGAGTTAAACCCGCTAAGCCTAATGAGCGAAGTGGAAAAGCTCGATATTCTGCGTCAGTTAGACACCCACGCCCGCGCGCAAGATCCTCGAGTCACTCAGGTTGTGGCGAGCATTTCCGGTGTGTATGAAGAAATCTTGGTTGCGGCGACAGATGGCACGCTAGCTACCGACATTCGTCCGCTAGTCCGTCTTAATTGTAGCGTGATAGTGGACGATAATGGTAAGCGTGAACGAGGCTCTGCCGGTGGCGGTGGTCGTTGCGATTATAGTTACTTCCTAACGCTTAAAAATGGCAAAAAATTACTCGAAGGTTATGCCGAAGAGGCGGTACGTCAAGCGTTGGTTAATCTCACTGCCATTGATGCACCTGCGGGCACTATGCCTGTTGTACTGGGTAATGGTTGGCCTGCGGTATTGTTACATGAAGCGGTTGGGCATGGTTTAGAAGGTGACTTTAATCGCAAAGGCTCGTCGGTGTTTAGCGGGAAGATTGGCGAACAAGTTGCGTCACCGTTATGTACCATTATAGACGACGGCACCATGGCTGATCGCCGAGGATCGTTAACCATCGATGATGAAGGTGTACCGAGCCAGCGCAATGTCTTAATCGAGGATGGTATCCTTAAGGGCTACATGTTCGATAAGCACAACGCCCATCTGATGGACACGGTTAGTACGGGTAATGGCCGCCGCGAGTCCTATGCGTCACTCCCTATCCCTCGGATGACCAACACCTTTATGTTGGGCGGGGAGAGCACAGCCAAAGATATGATTTCCAGTATTGAAAATGGTATCTATGCGCCAAACTTTGGCGGTGGGCAGGTCGATATTACCTCAGGGAAGTTCGTCTTCTCAGCCTCTGAAGCTTATTTAATTGTCAATGGTGAGATTGGTCAGGCGATTAAAGGCGCAACCCTTATCGGTAGTGGTATTGAAGCAATGGGACAAATCTCGATGATCGGTAATGATCTTGAGCTCGATCCTGGCGTCGGTGTTTGTGGTAAGGATGGTCAAAGTGTTCCAGTCGGTGTCGGTCAACCGAGCCTTAAGATTGACCAACTTACCGTGGGTGGCACCGAATAAGAGAGTGCGCTAGGGCATAGACTAGTGTGCTCTACGCAAAGTCGGGGGGGAGTATGGTTCATAATAGAGCATACTCCCCTGATAATATTCCTATTTCTTTTTAACAACTCTGAAAATAAGTTGTAAATAATCCCCCAATGAATACGTCACTTCAAAATTATTTTCATAAAAATCAACATCCAATACTTGAAAAGGTTTAACCATAACTATAATCTAAACACGAGTAATAATTAAGTTAAGGATAACTAGTTTTATGTTTTGGAAAAAACGATCTGAGCCGGCAACCTCATTCATTAGTAGCGTTATATCTATAGATGTTGCGACGATAAGTGAGTACGATTTTTCATTGTACTCAAGCCAACAATGCCAACTTGCGATGGCATTCTTTCCGGTGGGCTGTGATTTTGAGCATAGCTGTTCTGAGCTATCAAAGGCATTATCATTTGCCAATCAGCAGTTGTTTATCATGAGCGCGGGTCTTATCGGCGGCGGTGACGATTTTTATAATCTAAAAAGCAGTACCCAGATCATTATTCATTTGTTTAGTGCTGATGTTATTGAAACGATTGAAGCGTTTAGCATCCCGTTACATACGAACTTTCCCATGGAAGTTCGCCAACAGAAAATAAAAGAGGAAATAAATCGCAAGGTTAGCCCAAGAATGGAAGTTAATCCCTTAACTACCTTTGCGCTTACTTATTTCCCCGGTATGACGTCGGCAGAGTCAATAACATTACAAGCAATTTATGAATCGAACGCGCCATTAACCCACTTTATCGGTGGTACTGCGGGCGGCAGTTTGGATTTTGATAAAGCCAATGTTTACTTAAACGGCGAGCATTTTACCGACCAAGCGGTGATAGTTTACTGTCAATTGAGTGAGTTTTATCGTTATGATGTGTTTAAAACTATGTCATTTAGCCGCACTAAGCATCAAATGAATGTCGTTGATTTTGATGCGGCCACCAGAACTCTTAAAAGTATTAGCTTGGGTAATCGGCAGGCGATAATGACGCCGGTAGAAGCAATTTGTGAACTATTAAATACAAGCCCCGCCAAAATCACCGAAGTAATGGGTGACTATGCTTTCGCTATTGAAAGTAATGGCGAGCTGTATATTCGTTCTGTGTCTAATATTAACGATGATGGCTCTATAGCATTATTTGCAGATTTGAAATTCGGCGAAAGCATAATATTAGCTAAAAACAACAATTTTTCACAAACAACCAATAGAGAGTATCAAGATTTTCTCGGCAACCGTTCGCCAGTCGCAACCATAGTAAATGACTGTATCTTGCGCCGCCTGTCCAATGAGTCACAGCTAGGATCAGTTAATTGTTTCGATGGCAAAACAACCTCTGGTTTTAGTACCTTTGGTGAGGCAATATCTGGCTTGCATCAAAATGCAACGCTGGCTGCGCTGTGTATTTTTAAGGCCGAATCATTTGGGAAATCCACAACATGTTTCTCTAAATCATTAATTAATACAATTAACTATTATCATTCTATTGAACAGCAATCCTCATTGCGTATCATTAATTTACAAACTCAATTGATTGACCAGCTTGAGGTTTATAAGGAGTTAATCGGTGTGTCAAATGCCGGCTTAAAATATGTCGCACAATCAGCTGGTGAAACAGAGGCCGCCATTGAAAACATTAAGATGTTTACAGATCGAACCCAAAGCCAAGAACAAATTAAAGACAAATTGGTTCATAATATTACCCAACTAGAAGATTGTTCTAGTAAGGTCTCTGAGGTATTGAATGTCATTTCCACGATCGCTGATCAGACAAATTTATTGGCACTTAATGCGGCGATCGAAGCGGCGCGTGCCGGAGAATATGGCCGAGGATTCGCCGTTGTTGCAGACGAAGTGCGAAACTTGAGTATAAAGACGCAAGCTTCTCTTGATGAAACGGCAAAGCTATTTTCAGTAATGAACAATACAGTTACTGATATTAGTGGTTCGTCAGAAGAAATTAGCGAGCAAACTGTTTACCTCAACGAATTTCAACTAGAATTTACTCGCTTAGTATCATTAATATCTGAAGCCTCTAAAAACTCGGCACAGTGTGTGGATAGTACCTTGCAACAAATGACTAGTAATGAAAATAAAATAGCTGACATCGACAATAATACCTCCTTTTTAGAGCAGCTACTCGTGCGATAGAAAACAATAGTGCGTAGCATGCCAGTGCTACGCTTCTTCATGCTGTTATCCAGTAGGTTTACGATAAGGCACCGACTAATCATCATCGATATGCTCTACACGATGGCCGTTCTGACCGAGCTGATTTACCTTCACTCGATAGACCACGCGATTGATACCATTTGCATAAAATAGTTGATCATTTTTCACGGTCTAACAGACATTGAGCAGACGGAATTAAAAAAATTCAATTAAAACGCACTGTAAATTAATGCCAGTCAATTAAGGGAGCCATTACCGATGAAGCGCGGCTACTCCCGTCCTTTATCGCCTTAAATTAGAAATTGACCAATGAAAAAATCAGGGACGA
>Ga0105356_10000431_pt1 | contig 39563 bp, 57 predicted proteins | sample GOMGulsemesocosm_3_FD_83502 | JGI IMG/M metagenome (GOLD analysis project Ga0105356, IMG submission 83502) | Methane-oxidizing microbial communities from mesocosms in the Gulf of Mexico - GOM9D Gulf of Mexico | ecosystem: Environmental > Aquatic > Marine > Cold seeps | place: Gulf of Mexico...
AATTCGCTAGCGCAAGACTATTTATCCATATATTAATAATACCGCGAGATATATATGGATAATGAATTTGAAGGTTTACCTAAAGAGATGGGCGATGCTTTAAGAGTTTTAGCAAAGGTATCCGAGAAACACCAAATACCACTTTTTTGCTTAGTTCCAATACCATTTGACCCCTGCTATATCAGTAACTACGATCATTCCTTTACGAAGCTTTCAGAAACAAACCTACTATTCATTACCGAACTCTTATCTATTCAATACCATTATATTGCGTCGATACAATACGAACCTGAAATGGTCGACTACCTCAGAACAATGAAAGATTTTGATCCTAACTTTAAATCCAATGCAAAAAAATATCTAAAAGAGGCCGGACTACAATCTGCGTTAGTCGACTCGCTGGTATACGATGCATCAACCCCAGGAAAAGTTGATTATTCTTTCACACAAAGACTAGGTGAGAGAAATGCTAAAAAATAAATGCATAGATCTCATTGCTGACTCTAACAATAAACTATTCATCCAAAAGCAAGGGGGAATTCACACACTCCCAAAAAACACTTGCTATTCTTCATCTCAGAGAACATTCCACAATGATTGCATAAATATAAATGCAAAGAGAATGGTAACTCCAAAAAGTAAACACCCACCAATTAAACCGACAAGAGTAATTGCGCGACATTCAAACAAAAAAACAAACATAATTTGCACAGATTTGTTCCGTTTGTACGGGTATTAATCCTAAATAAACCATAAAAAGAAGACGACAATAAACCACTTGTAATTTTACAGAGGCCATTTTATACCAACATACATAGACTTCCTGTCCTAAAGGAAAAGCGCCTCCACCCCTGGTTAAAATCTAACTAGGAGAGCAGGGCGCTATTAGTCAGCATGCAATGCACTCTCTAAATTAAATTTATCAAATCTGTCGAGAAAACCCCGTGATCCGAGCGAAGCGAAAGTCGCGGGGTAGCTCACAACTTTCTGCCATTCCACACTATTTCCTAAAACCCCCGCAATCTTTAGACGCGGGGTAGTTTACAGTTAAGCAATTAAGGTCTAATTCTATCTTCAGTACATATTAAAACACACTTATTTTATACCAACATACATAGGGTTCTTACTGTTAAAGAAAAAGCGCCTCCACCCTTGGTTAAATTCTAACTTATGGAGCAGGGCGCTATTAGTCTTTATGTAATGTGCGCGTTATAAGAAGTGTTTTACGAAGAAGTTTCTATCCTGAGAAATGAAATTCCCACATTCTTGATACTGATCCCAATACTTATCAGATCTCTTCTTAACTTTCTTTGCAACACCTTTTAACCATGACTTTTTATTATAAGATTTCTTCTTATAACCACCATGCCCTTCGTGGTAAGCTAAATATTGCACCTCTGCATCCCATTTCGATAATTTAAGGACACTATTTGATTGTTGAATGTACCAACCCATAAATCTAGCTGAATCCCCGAAATCATCTCTCTGAGCTCCAGATACACCTGTTGCTCTTACGTAATCTGCCCAGGTTAATTCCAATGCTTGTGAATAACCATATGCGGATGAGGCAAACCGCGTATTAAAAATCCCTTTCAACCCTTTAGCAATTGGCCTTGCGTCGTGAACAAATCTAGATTCTTGATACATCATCGCTAAAATAACATGATGAGGAACACCATATTCTTTTTTTACAAGCGCCAAATCATCAATCCAGTGAGGTTTCTCACTCAACATGACACAAATATTTTCCGTGTTCTTGGGAGGGGTGTTATTTTCAAGAGAAACTAAACTCGATGTTGACGAACAACCCGTGATAGCCAACCCCAGTAAAACTGTAAATAATTTAAATTTCATATTCCTTTACCTAACGATTAAAAACCAAATTTAAATATGATCATGCTGTACAACATCACGGTAGATAAAAGCCTCTAAAAGCATAACTAAAATTTAACAGCTAATGAGTAAAAGAGGATCATACAAATAAATACTCGGTCTACACATGCTAAATCTCTCCTCATTTGTAAAATTAGAAAAAGAAAATAATTTCATTTATTCCCGCGTAGAAAAGGTAGGGTCGCATCAAGTAATCCAATTTAGTTACGTCTACAACGCAAACACCAAATTTAATACTGAAACATTAGTTAATTGCCGAGGAATAACCTTTGATCTTGAATCAGGAGAGTTACTGGCCTTACCGTTCCCAAAGTTTTTTAATATCGAAGAAAGCGGCACAACTCTTACTAAAGATTTAAAAATCAAAAAAATAATGTATGCCAGCAAAAAGCTAGATGGAAGCTTGATCTTTCCTATACTTCTAGATGGAGATATACATATGTGTACCAAACTATCAACAACAAACAAGTACGCAGTCAAAAGCACGAACATTGTTCGCAATAGTAAAGCACAATCAAATTTCATAAAGGGCTGCAAAGAAAAAAATATAACCCCTTTATTTGAATACACTTCACCTGAAAACCAAATTATATTGCATTACCCCAACGAGGAATTAACTCTGATCGGTCTTAGGTGCGAGAAAACTGGCGAGTGCATTCCATTAGATCAATACAAAATACCAAGCACAATAAAAGTAACAAATCTTATTTATAATGTAACGATTGAATCACTCCTGGAAACGGCCAAAACAAAAAGGGGAGAGGAGGGCGTAGTCGTTTTATTTAGTGACGGTCAAATTGTTAAAATTAAAAATATATGGTACACAAAAAATCATCATGCCATTTCTCTTATGCGCACTAGAGATATAGCCAAGTCGCACTTGTCAGGATATTCAGACGACATCATTTCAACACTAAATATCATGGGTAATAACAGTAAACTAAAAGCATATAAAGAAGGCGTGAAGATAGTTGATAAATACTATTTGAATCTACAACAGGAAGTAGACACCTTAATCTTAAAAATTATAAAGGCACCATCATCAAAATTAGCTTGGCAGGAGCATGGACATAGTTCGCTATACAAGGTAGCTATTAATATTCATAAGAAGAAGATGTCCTTAGGAGATTACATCCTAAGGAAAAGGATTAAAGACTTCGATTTGGATAAACTAGATGAACAAAGATGACTATATAATTTTAACACCTTTAACGTATTTTAAAACTTTCAGACAACTCATCCCAAAAAATTGGAAGATCAATAACGGATACGTATATATCCCTAAAATAACAGCCACGAGATACACAAAAAAAATATTACGTACATGGGGTGTTGGATTAGAAAATCCTGACGAGAATATTGCTAAAGAAGTAATCGTCATTTATGCATGGATGACTATCTTAAAATACAATAATAAAGAACAAATCAGTTTATTGAGAAAATTCAGTGAAGAACCTTTTAATATTTCATTCACAGACGTAGTTCTCAATAAACCACACTTCCTTTATCTTTTACGGTTAAACCTACTCATTGACATAATGCCTACAAGATAACCGAGTCATGTACAGGGTAATTTCTGTCAATATATATCTTGGCTATCGCAATTAAAGGAATTGCAAAGAAGACACCAGCGACACCACCAATAGCCCCAAACAATAGGACAGCCATCAATATAGCTACAGGATGTATGTTCATTTTTTCAGAAAATATAACAGGAACCAAGAGATTACCATCAAGCAATTGCAGTATTAAATAACCAACAGCAAGAATAATAAAATCATTACCAAAACCCCATTGAGAAAAGCCAACAGCGAGAACCGGAATGGTCACCACTATCGCCCCTACAAATGGTATCAACACACTCAAACCAACAGCCGTTGCCAACAGTAAAGAATACTTCAACCCTAACGAGGCAAACAAAATAAATGTTACACCGCCTATAATTAACATCTCCAACATCTTACCTTGGATATATTTACCTAACTGCTCATCAATAGCCGACCAATAATATCTAAAAGTAGACTTCTTATCATCCTCAGGAAAAAATCTAGAGAAAAAACTCAAAATCACAGTTTTGTCTACAATAAAAAAGAATACTAAAATTGGGACTAGTACGACATATAAACTAATTACCCCCATATTTACAATGGAGCCGAAAGTGTTGTTTGCCAATAAATTCATTGCTTTAGCAATTCCATCAGAGAAGTGACCAAAGAAAGAGATAATAAGCTCTTTTGACTCGACACCCACATAGTCAGAAGCAAAGGCTATAACCCAAACTTTAAAATCAAAGTATAATGACGGTATTTCTTTGGCAAAGTTAATAGATTGCTCCCATATTAGCGGAGCTAAATATAACAATATGCCTCCAAACAGAATGAACATCGATAATGAGACTATTTTCATAGAGAACCTCTCACTAACACCCTTATTAACCAATTGCTCGTTGAGGGAGACGAATACATACGCAATTACTGCTGAAACGAAAAAGGGCACCAATACCCCTGCAAAAAAATACAAAAACAAAAACAGTGGAAGGATTGTGAAAATCATCCCACAGAAAAACTTACCCGCTGGAAGATTCAATAAACCTTCTTTTAAAGACTGTATCATTTTAAAAAAACTCTCTGTTGACTTTTATAAATATATCATTAAATTTAACGTATTAATCAAACCTAAGGACGCACACATGAACACTATCATAAAAACACTTTCGCAAAAACAGGAAACAAAGTTTTCAGCTTCAACAGGTTCTTTAAAATTAGATAATGCGTTAAATGGCGGCCTGTACTCAGGAAGTATCTATGAAATTTTTGGTGAAGAATCGACAGGCAAGACTAGCATTGCTTTAAAAGCCATAGCTAAAGGACAAGAGCAAGACCTCCATGCCCTATATATCGATGGTGAATTTAAACTATCCACTGATAACGCAAAAGACAACGGCGTAAACCCTGATAAATTAGATATCATTCAGTGCAACAAACAAGAAAGTTTATTTAATTTTTTAAAATCGAAAGAGTTCTATAATGCCTATGATATCGTTGTGTTGGACACGCTTACCTCTCTAAGGCCTGAGATGGAAGCGGTGTCCAAGGTTGATCCGAATGCTTTCAGTAGCCATGCCAGCCTAACAACAAGTTTCATGGCTGATTTCGCAGCAATCTGTCACGAGCATAATATTATTTGCATTGTCATCGACCAAATAAGATTCAACTTAAATAAAATATGTGATTCAAACCAACAACCACAAAAAATGGGTTTTGAAAACACAAAACAATTCAGTGCGGAATTAGTTTCGTCAGCCTGCAATGCTGTTTCTCATCATGCTACAGCAAGAATTCAACTTATCAACAAAGTACCGACGTATTCACCAAAGCCAGATTTTAATGGCGATGTTGAAAATATAGCCATAGGGCAAAAAACTTCTTTTGTTGTTGTTAAAAATCACCAAGGTCAACCTTTAATGACCGGATGCTTCCACTACATATTTGGTTCCGGTATTTCCAAAGAGCTCGAATTAGCAGACTTAGGCCTAAAACTAAATATACTAACATCCCAAGATGGTGCGATTTTCTACAAAAAGAACAAAATAGCAACAAACAAACTAGAAATAATTGAATTTTTGAAAAAAGATGATGCACTTACAAAAAATATATTAGATAATGCCTCTAATTATTTTCAGGCAAATCATATGGTTGCATAGGGTCTATTTATGAGCAAAACAGTTACAAAAATGTGTCTATCCGAATCCATCTCTAACATCTTAGGGATAACACCAAAGAAATCGATGCCTATAGTGGAAGATTTTTTTGAAATCCTTGCTGATGGCATAAAGCAAGTAGGCGAAGTAAAAATAAGCGGCTTTGGCAACTTCTCTACAAGAGACAAAAAAGCAAGACCAGGAAGGAACCCAAAAACTCTTGAGCCTTGTACTATATCTGCTCGACGTGTAGTAACCTTTACTCAAGGCGGAAGCCTTAAAGAACGACTTAATAACTAGTATTACGCTAGTCAATAAGAAAAAAAGGGTTAGTATTTTAAAATACTAACCCTTTTTTATAACTACTATTACTTACAAAACTAATGATTAGCTTTATAAGTATCTTCATCAGTTAACAAAACAGCGTTACCGTGAGCATGAACAGATAAAATAGTACCGTTTTTACCCATTGCGTTGAACTCAAAATCAACTCGAACTACAGCATTAGCTCCTATTTTCATTGCCTTTCTTTGCAACTCCTCTAAAGCTATCTTACATCCTTCGTCACATGTTTTAGAGTAAGACGATGAACGCCCACCAAATGTGTCGGTCATACGTGCAAAAGCATCTTTTACAAAATTAGCCCCAAGTACAACGTTTGAATAAACTAATTCCTTATGTTCTATATGAAAACCTTCAAAAGATTCCATCGATGTTAATTGTACATCTGTATGCTTCATTGTAAATATTCCTTATTTGTTGTTTTTATAATTCAAATTCGTTTAAGTCGTCTGCGGAAACTGTTGAGTCTACTTGCCCAACAAGATATGAACTTATTTCCGATTCTTGAGGTGCTACTTGAACGTTATCTGATACCAAGTAAGCGTTCATCCATGGAAGAGGATTACTCTTAACTTCAAAAGCAGGCTCGAAGCCAATTGCTTTCAGGCGCTGATCACTGACATATTCAATATATTGATTTAAAATGGGAGCATTTAAACCTATCATAGAACCTTCTTTAAAAAGGTAATTAGCCCACTCTTTTTCCTGGTCTACAACATCTAAAAATATTTGACGACCTTTGCTGTTCAACTCTTGAGAAATCACTTTCATCTCTGGATCATCTTTACCTGAAGCCCAAAGATTTAATAGGGTCTGAGTTCCGGTAAGATGTAGCGCCTCATCCCTGGCAATTAATTTTATGATCTTAGAATTCCCTTCGAGCAACTCACGCTCTGCGAAGGCAAAAGAACAAGCAAAGCTTACATAGAAACGAATAGCTTCAAGTGCGTTTGTTGAACACATAGCTAAGTAAATTGCTTCTTTCAACTTTCTCTTGGTGACTTCTACTGTGACACCATCAATTTGATGAACACCTTCTCCATGCAAATTATAAATTTGACCCAGATATATTACATCATCAAAGTATTTCGCAATGCTGGCAGCTCTTTTTAAAATCGCCGGATTCACAATGATATCGTCAAAAACTTCACTTGGATCTGAGAATAGATTACGAAGGATGTGAGTGTAAGATCTGGAGTGAATTGTTTCTGAGAACGACCAGGTTTCTAACCACGTTTCATATTCAGGAAGACTGACATGCGGTAAAAATACTACGTTTACGCTACGTGCCGCCATTGAGTCCAAAAGAGTTTGATATTTTAAATTTGAAATAAAGATATGCTTTTCAGAATCCGTTAATTGTTGCCAGTCAGCACGGTCTTTCGAAACATCAACTTCCTCCGGTCTCCAGAAAAATGACAATTGCTTTTCTATAAGTTTTTCAAAAGCCATATGACGTTGTTGATCATAACGGGACACATTTACAGGGTTACCTAAAAAAACAGGTTCCAGTAATGCATCGTTATTAAGTTGACTAAATGTTGTGTACTTCAATTTGCTACTCCACAAATTATTACAATGGGAAAAATAGTTTTAAAACGCACTTGTGCGTTTTAAAACTTTATGTGCTAATTTAAAAACACAGGTCTCATATCTTACATGCGCCGCTTTCACAATCATCTTCTTCAAGACCTGCGTTAGCGCCATCTCGGGTATTATGATAATACATAGTTTTAACACCTAATTTATAGGCCATAAGTATGTCTCTCAAAATAACTTTCATCGGCACCTTGCCTTTTTCAAATTTCTGAGGATCATAATTAGTGTTAGCCGAAATTGTTTGGTCGACAAACTTTTGCATAATACCAACAATTTCTAAATACCCCTTATTGTCAGGAATATTCCAAAGTAATTCATAAGCATCAGCAAGCGTTTCAATTTCCGGCACTACTTGTTTTAAAACACCGTCTTTACTAGCTTTAACGCTCACTAATCCGCGTGGCGGTTCAATGCCGTTTGTAGCGTTAGATATTTGAGAAGATGTTTCACTTGGCATTAATGCGGAAAGCGTTGAGTTGCGCATGCCGTGTTCAACGACATTAGCTTTCAAAGTATCCCAATCTAAATGTAATTTCTCACTAACAATCGCGTCTAGATCTTTCTTATACGTATCTATCGGCATTATACCTTGAGAATAGGTAGTCTCATCAAACTTAGGACAAGCTCCTTTTTCTTTGGCAAGTTCCATAGAAGCTTTTATCAAATAATATTGCATCGCTTCAAAGGTACGATGAACAAGATTATTGGCACTACCATCGGAATAATTAACACCATTTTTTGCTAAGTAATAAGCAAAGTTGATTGCACCTACACCCAATGTACGTCTCGCCATACTAGCAGCTCTAGCCGTTTCAATAGGGTAATCCTGATAATCAAGAAGCTCATCAAGAGCACGTACTGCCAAGTCAGCTAAACCTTCTAGTTCACTAAGATCTTTGATTGCACCTAAGTTGAATGCAGAAAGTGTACACAGTGCAATCTCACCATTTGGATCATTTAAATCATCCATAGGATGAGTCGGGAGGGCAATCTCCAAACATAAATTAGATTGGCGAATAGGCGCTTTACTAGCGATAAACGGGCTGTGCGTATTACAATGGTCAACATTTTGAAGATAAATTCTACCTGTACTTGCTCGTTCATTACCAAAGCTAGTGAACAATTCAATCGCAGGAATGGATTTCTTACGAATATCATCATTTTTCTCTGCTTCAGTGTATAGCTTTTCAAACAATTCCTGGTCTTCAAAGAAGGCATCATACATACCAGGGACATCGTTCGGACTGAACAGAGTAATGTTTTCGCCTTTCATTAAACGCGTGTACATTAATTTATTAAACTGTACGGCATAATCAAGATGCCTAACACGATTTTCTTCAACACCCCTGTTGTTCTTAAGAACCAACAATTCAGGTGTTTCCATATGCCACAGAGGGTAAAACACCGTTGCTGCTCCGCCGCGAACACCGCCCTGAGAACAACTTTTGACAGCTGTTTGAAAATGCTTATAAAAAGGGATACACCCCGTATGAAATGCTTCACCACCACGTATTTCACTTCCAAGTGCGCGGATTCGACCTGCATTAATACCAATACCAGCACGTTGAGAGACGTATTTAATAATAGAGGAAGAGGCGGCATTAATTGAATCCAAACTATCGCCAGCTTCAATCAATACACATGAGCTAAACTGACGAGTAGGTGTTCTGACACCCGCCATAATTGGAGTGGGCAGAGATAGTTTAAATAAAGAAGTCGCGTCATAGAAACGCTTAACATAATCTAATCTAATATCTTTTGGATATTTAGCAAATAAACAAGCTGCAACTAAAATATACAGCATCTGAGCGCTTTCATATATTTCGCCGGAAACTCTATTCTGCACAAGATACTTACCTTCCAACTGCTTAACTGCCGCATATGCGAAATTCATATCTCTATCGTGCACAATTACTTTGTCTAGCTCATCCAATTCTGCTTTTGTATAATCAACCAGTATATGCTTGTCATACTTGCCCATACCAACCAATTTAGTGACATGGTCAAATAGGGTAGGGGGAGTAAATCTTCCGTATGCTAATTTGCGCAGCCTGAACATGGCGTTTTTAGCGGCCATATATTGGTAATCTGGATTTTCTTCTGAAATTAAATCAGCACAAACCTTAGTGATGGTTTGATGCAAGGCATCTGTGGACATTCTATCATATAATTGTTTTGCGGCGAGCAACTCTACATGTGAAGTTGAGACATTTAAGTCTTCACCAGCCCATGCTATGACATGTTGATACTTATCTAACGTCATTGGCTCTTCACGGCCATCACGTTTCACTATAACTAAATTTTCAATATTCGACATTTACATCTCCGTTACGGGAATTACGTTATTTCTAATAGGACATAAGCACCCCATAAGGTTATTAATAGCTAAGCATATGCCTCTATAGAAATCTTTTTAAAACAGATAACTTAGCCACCAACAATAATTCGCTAATAAATTTTAAAAATGAACTTGAATTGAAGCGTATGCTGATTCATTTGACAGATCCATTGTGAAACTCTCAACATCATTTAGCTTAATGTTTCGAATTTTATAACCCAACTTTACCGTTATATCGGCTGCAATTAAGTCTAAAACCTCATACCCGACATATACATCTGCAATTGTAAATTCATTACCATCGTAAGCAATCGACTCTAGTTGCCCACCGACAATGACGCCTGCAAATGGAATGTAGGCTTCTGCTGAAGCGTATACGGTGGGTATCCAAATATTAATGTTCTCAGAAGTAGGAGAGTTCATATCGCTATCAAAAGAAACGTCAGCGTTAATGTTCTTAACAGACACACCTAAATCAAGAGAAACAACATTATCTAATATTTCATAATAGAGCGTCCCTGTTGTTTCACTTCCTGAGAATCCAGTATCAAAAGCAATATTATAACCTTCACCGTCAAATTCAAAACCATTTGATAAACCTGTTGCGTTGAAATCATATTTCTCCATCGCAACACGTATGTTTGGGATTAATGGAATTGGGTGCTCTATTTTGATTGATGCGAATGGATTTTGAGAATCTTCATCAACTATAGTGAAGTTGTTATCACTAGAGCCATAAAACACGTCACCAGACAATGTTGAACGTGATACTCCAGCTTCTACATAAATACCATAAAGCATATCTGCGTTAACTTGTGTACTACATACCATTAAACTAATTAGAGCGAGTTTGTTTACTTTCATTATTTTACCTTTGTTTGTATGAGATACCTCTACGTACAAGTATAAGTATCGAATTTTAAAAATTTTAAAAATGCTAACAAAGAAGAAACACTACATTATTTTTATCAGCAACTATGCAATGTCCAACCCAGGGGCAGGGGCGTGGACGAGTGTAATTTATGATGCTTCATCTTCAGATACAAAATCCCTGAAACGATACAACAATTTTCTTTCAGAAACAACACCAAATTTTCTTGCATTAGAAGCAGTTGTAGAAACTATTGAGTCGATAAGCCCTAAAATAGAACTTACGGTTGTTCACGATTCATCATATTTATATAATATTATTACTAAATGGATCTTCTTATGGGAATCTAAGTCTTTCTTAACCGCTGGAAGCAAGCCCATTAACAATGCAGAGTTGATAAAAACCCTTTCTAAACAAAGAAAGAGTAGAAATATTAATTTTATTTATACGGGCAATAAAGATAAGCCTATTTACATTAGAATGGCTAACCAATTTTCAAGATTATATCTATTTGATAAATTATCAAAAATAACACCAGCAGAAATTTTAAAACGTATCAAATAGTCAGACAACCTTCAAAAATATCCAACAACCTTCTTTTCCCCCAAACTTTCCTAAGTATAAGTGCTTATGAGCACAATTATAATTACACAGGAGGACAACATGACTATAGAGACTGATCATCTTAAAAATCATGCAGAAGAAAAACGAGAATTGACCATATTACTAACTAGTAATATTGGAGACAATCTCAACCTTAAGGTTTCAGGGAAATTAATAACAGACGATTTAAATGCGTTTGGGAGTAATATTTCTGACGACAATTCATATGAAGTCGCAGCCAAACGCGACCAATATGCAATGCACGATTACCCTGAGGGATTATTACTCAATTTTGAAGTGCGCGTGGAACTTATTGACTCTAACTCTTCTATAGAGGATTTAGAACTAGCCTTAACAAAGAAGAAACGCAGCAAAAAATATGGTAATCATGAAGGCCAATTTACCCTTGACTTCGCTCAAGAAACTGACGAAGTTATTGTAGAGGATGGTTTTAATAAGGATCTAATATGCAAAAACTCAAATGGCATTATTAATTTGCTTGATGAGGATTGCTCTATTCTTGATGATTTTTTAAGAGTCACCAAAAAGAAGCATTTTGTAAACAGGATAAAAGCGACACTCCAGGAAAATGGAATCGATTTTAATCATGATACTTTAGAGTTTAAAGTTCAGACGCCTAACTTACATTAATCAATCTAAACCCTCATACTATTTGAGGGTTTTTTAATATTTTGTATAAACCGTTTCTACTTAGTTTTGTATGGTATTAATTATGATGTAAAAGGAATTTACAATGGCTAAAGTCAAACCAGTAGTTGAAGATAAGAAGAAGCGCAATAAAGATAGAGAGAAAATGATAAAAGATCTCCGTCTTACCCCACAGTATTATATTAAAAAAACACTATTCTCCATTTTATCTGGAGGTCTTATCGGTTTCGGACATTGGTGGTTAACAGCAGGCTCCACATTGCCAGATTGGATTTCCGTACTTGCAGCAGTATTAATAGCAGGTGGCTACTTTCTTATATCTCATATACTTACCGTTAAAGAAATCAACGAAGATGTGACCAAATGGAATCGCTGGACTGATTCAGACATATAGCATAATACCACAACATTACTTTAAATAAAAAACGCTATTTACAATAGCGTTTTTTTCATTAGAATGTCACTTCAATATTGAAGGGATGTTTTTTATGCTGTACTTTTCACACAAATCTTGGTTGTTAGGCTACATTATTACCATTGGCGTTTTCTTTTTTTGCGCTGATGCAATGATCAATGTACACATAGAAAACAGTATGCGAATTTATGCCCAAACTGCCGTGGTCGAGGAAAACGATCAATTCCAGATAAACTTGTCAGCGCCTATCCCAATTAATAACCTCGAAATCTGCTTTCAAAGTATATATTCAACTTCACTAGGGTTTAAAATAAAAGGTGTTTTTCAAAATAAAATAACAAAAACGAAACCCAATGAATACTTCTATCCAATAAGGCGCAACGGAAAAACCTATTGGGCTCTCTACGAATACAATCCTACATTTGAAACCTTTTTCTATGCTTTACTATTATTAACAATAATATTCATTTTTCTATACTCGTTTAGAATGAATAAGTTCAATAAAGATCTTAGGGATTTTAAAAAGTTAGTGGAATTAATGTCAGAACCAAAATATAACGAGAAGAATTTATCAAAGGTGATAAGACTTGTCGGAGTCCATACACGCTGTGATGATATGGAGGCGTTTTTAACTCAAACTTATACGAACGCTGAAACTGAGAGGAAAAACCATTTCCTTTCTGTGCAAAAAACATTGAAAACCACAGGCGAACTAGAAAATAAAAAACACGCCCTTGATATTACTGAAGCTAAAGTAAATCAATCAAGAAAACATTTAGAAGTATTCTTACATGAAATGATAACCCCGATTAGCGCTAGTGGGAAAAAAATAGAGTTATTAATGTCAGAACATGTAAGCCAAAAAACTAGGCCAATGTTCAAATCAATTCACCACAATTTAGAGTTGGTGTTTTCATTGGTTAAAGAAGCGCAAAGCAAACTCGAAATTCCTAATGATGAGAATCCTAATACAGTCATTACGCCGAGAAATACAGACACACTAATGGAAATAGAGTACGCCTTGGAAACCGTTTTAGAGACATGTTCTGGTAAGTCTTGTTCGGATTCCCTCAAATTTGATTGCCACACTGATCATTATTTAGGAGGGAACATTCCCCATCTTGTGCTGAACAAAGATAAATTAAAGTGTATTTTTATCAATTTGTTTAAAAACTCTATCAAGTACAGTGACAACAAACACATTAAAGTTACAATCAAAACCTCTCCATCAAATATATCGGCGCAACTAATTGAAACAAAGTTCACCGTCGAAGATGTAGGCTCTGGTTTTAATAGAGAATACTTAAAAAACAATACATTCCAGAAAGAAAGAAATGATAGCGAGTCAAGTTATGGAATGGGTATTGATATCGTAAGAGAAAACCTTACAGCGCTCAATAGCGAACTACATATGTCTAATGTCGAAGACATGGATGATAACATCATAGGAGCTAGAAGTAGCTTTACCATCACATCAGAGTACAGACGCCCTACAAAAATAGGATACCAGGACTGCCAAGAATGGATGGTTTATACAAACGATGAATATATAAATCAAAGAGTCAAATCTATTGCCAGTAGCTGCAATAATACTGTTAGTTATATTGAGGATGAGGATCTGGAAGTAAATCAACACAACAAAGTCCTTATCATTGATTTCAACTTCGAAGAATTTAGCATTGAAGATATTAGATGGGCAGCTCAACAGTATGAGAATATTAAAGTGTTACTTCTATGCTCTCCTTCTGTCAGTGTTAAGGTTGAAGAATCTGACATCTTACTTCCGCACCCAATAGAAGATGATGATGGACATGAGACCATGATTGATAATATCTATATGATCAAAACGCCATTACTAAAAGAGAGCTTCATAGATGCACTATACACGCAAACAAGTAATCGCAAAGTAATGACAAGCCTAACAAATACAAGGGTGCTGATAATAGAGGACATGCCTACTGAAATGAATATGCTTACCAGGCAATTAGGACAATGTGCTGAAACATCCGTCACTGCCAAGCTCCATGAAGCAAAAAAACAATTGAACAAAAAAAATAAATTTGACGTGATTATTTGTGATTATAATTTAATTGACGGAGATATTTCCGAGATAATTGACATACTATCAAATTACAACGCAAAAAAAATACTACATTGCGGCTATCAAAATACCAGTTCAAAAGTCCAAAAGGTAAAGCACGCTTTCGATCATATTGTGATGAAGTCTACCTCATGTAATACGCTAACTGCGGCTATAGAAGATTGCCTAGGTATTTCCATGACAACCGTAGAGCAAGAACATGCAATAGGTTTAAATATGGAAAACATTACTCTATTCAATGAGTTCGTCCAAAAATTGTACCTCAGTATTAGGGATGATAATCACCGTGACTACAAAAACATTCTTCACAACTTTATTACTTTTACCTACAGGCTAAACATTGAAGGCGTGTCGTCTGAAGTATTACAAGATTACGACAATAGGGTTGAATCGACAACCTCATTAAGTAAGCACGAATTAGATGAAATACTTAAACCGTACTTTAAATCCATCAATGTTTTCCTCACAAGTAACCAGGAATTTGAGAGCAACCAACTTTCATCACTTATACTCAATAAAGACGGCAATAACATTCTAAAACCTAACATCTAACACTTTACAAAATAATCATATTGCTCCATGAGTTCCTACCTAGAATACAGGAGGCGCTCAAGCACATAAAACCATCTCCATCAATTCAAGCTTATCAGCACGGTTCACAATCTTTTACGAGAGGACTTGCGCTATCTGATAATTCATTTCTATCGAAAGAGCATCTATACAGTTGCTGGGTGTCAGGTTGGTTAGTCGGCACGAAAACAACTAACAAAACATAGCATAACCAAGGTTTTTTTAAGTTTTCAATTGCTGATAATATTTCTCATATCATTCAAAAAAATATAGCAATTATGAGCATTAAAGAATTTATACACTACGACAGACATTCCATGATATCCGCCAACAGCGGGGCACATGAAACTTATGCTAATCTCTATGTTATATCCACTTGCAACACCATACCTACACAGGATTCCATATTTTTCCATATTGACAATCATCACGAAGTATCAAATAAAACAATTCCCTTCGAATCACTCGCAGAAACGTTTAAAGTTGATTTTCTAAGTGATGTGCTTACGACTCTGTTTTGTCGTTATTCTCATGCGAATAATGCGAAAGACAATACATACAAGACTGTCATAAATAAAATAAAAGATATCCTCCAAAACCGCAAGCAAGTGCCATACGATATAAATAATTTTAATAAAACAGACATTAATAGTTTAGGGAAAGAAATAACTTCCGGTTCAGGCTTTAAGTTTTTTTCCGAATCGTTAACACTAAGTGCTCGTGAAATGTTTTCAATTGAAACTAAAGAGGTAGAGCAAACAGGAATATTGCTCCTCACTATACTTAAACAACACTTAAAGAGTGGAAAAAGCTCGAAAGTAATTATACTGGACACATTTGGTTCATTAAAGTCCGAGTCTGCCTTTTATTCGATTTTACCAATACTTAAAGTAGCTGGTGCGTTTAATATAGAGATAGAGTTGCATACATGCGCCTATGAAGAGTCAACCCCCTTTATTACCGATGCTATCAAAGTAATTAACAAATCAAATTCAAAAAAACCAAATCACGAAAATGTATTATTAAAATGAAAAAATATTCTTTGTATTTAGATGACATTCGTTCACCAGGAACAAAGCCCCCTGTGGGGAAATGGGTTATCGCCAGATCAAACTTCGAATTCTTAATGGCTCTAAAAGAATACGGAGTACCCGTATATATAAGTTTTGATCATGATTTAGGCGAACATGAAGATGCAATTGATATTGTTAAATCATTTATATCTTTAGATCAGACACATATCGAAAAGTATAACGAAGCAATAATACCACTAGAGTTTTCCTTTAATGTACATTCAGCAAACCCAGTCGGCGCTAAAAATATCGAAGCATTACTTTCAAACTATTTGGCTTTTCGGAAACGCCATCTATTGCCATAACCGGAGCTAATGAATGAAACTTATATTGAAAACAGAATTTGCTTGCTTAAGAGACAACGACAATCATCATTATGACGTCGACAAAAATGGAGACAAGGAAGTGTTAAAAATATATTTTAAAGACAAACTGATCGCTAAAAGAGTAACGTTCAAAAAGAGCATTCGCTTCTTTGGAGTGAGTGGCTATAGTGATTACTTATAATAGGAAAATTATTTTTCCCCGTTCAACTCATGCAAGCGCTTTGAACAGGGAAAAACAGGCTAGCGATATAAAATATGATCCAAATTCACGAAATATACCTATTATTTCAAAAATAATTAAAAAAACTTTCAACCATAATCGTTTCTAAATAAACAAAAACATATATACCATACCTGATATACACAAGGAAGGTGCGAAAGGTGCCTTAGAACTCTGCTTAACACTCATAGATATCAAGGCCAGTATTAATCCGCACAACCCAGCCACCAACAATAGATGCCCAAAAGCATTAATACCAAAAAACGCCCCGAGAGCTGCAAAGAGCTTAAAATCTCCATAGCCAATTGCTTCTTTTTTCAATAGCAATCTAAAGGCCCAATACAATGCCCATAGCACAAGGTAATTGAAAATAACTCCCATTATAGAAATATCTAATTCGACCACCCCACCAGATAAAGAAAAAATTATCCCCAACCACAATAAAGGCAAAGATAAAGCGTCAGGAATAATCATATATTTTAAATCTATCATTATTATAGGGATCATAATCCAAACCATCATAGACAAAAACAAAGAAGCAGGGGAGTAGCCAAACTTATAAACAACCAAACATGTCAAAACACATGACAATAATTCAATGGCGGGATAGATAATAGAAATATTTTCCTTACAGACCCTACAACTCCTTCCCAACAATAACCAACTAAAAACAGGTATGTTATCGAACCATTTAATCTGGGAGTTACATGAATTACATGATGATGAAGGAGACATAAGAGATACGGGAGGCTGGGACTCCTTACGACTATTGCAGTATCCAGACCCTATGCATTCTGATTGCAATTCTCGCTCTAATATTAGAGGCAACCTAGCAATGACTACGTTTAGAAAGCTACCAACAAGCAATCCCACTATTAAAGCAAAGCAAATTAAAAATATTTCAGAATGAGCTAGCAAGTAAACAAAATCTGAGACCATATTATATTCCAGTTAACAAGTATTTAATTCATTTTAATGCAAATAATTTTTAAAATGAATTAACTTAGTTGAAAGTGAAAATTCCACTTTTAAAAAGAATTTATTAGTGCGACAATAGTAACATAAAAACAACAAGCAATAGTAATCCCTTGTCTACAATTGAAAATTGAAAGGCTTTTAAAAATGTATACGTACTTGTTAGCTATTTTTTGGGCTCCAAAAAATAAGCCCTTAATAAAAGGGCATCCACCTCTAATATCGTTATTTCTAATACTCCTCATAGCAGAAATTTTTCTTGGTTATTGCGACTGCGTAGCAATCATGACTTGCATATACGCAGGGGCGTTATGTTTTAAAATATTAATGGTTAAGCTTTCAAAACGTAAATACCAGAATACAGCACCAATTGGTAGCAAGTATTATACAGAGTGTAATGATTCATAATGGGAGAGGATACGGTTATAGAAAATATACACCTTAATGCCATACACACCCTTATTAAAAATGGTGTTGCCAAAGCGCGAAGGAAAGCTGTTTTTACTAAAATTAAATTTCTAGCCATGCTTGCTGGAAAACAATTACACAGTCACACTTCTAAAGTATCTATATCTCAAATAATAGAAGCCACTCAGATGGATAAAAAAGGTAAGGCCATCAAAATAATTCAAACACAAATTTCAATAGCCATCCAAAACAATGTATCTGCATCTACGACAACGCCATATTAAGCACAACTCATAATTGCCCATATAACACTTAATGAATAATCTGAGCATCAAACATCTCAAGGATTGCAATATGAACCCCTCCATTAACTTAAAAATTAAACTTTCATCCATCATCACTATTGTCAGTTTTCTTTGTATTTCTTTTGGCTCTTTATACTTAAGTAAAGGCGTATTAATATTTTTCAGCATTTCTTTTGTCGGTGGCGCAATAACTGTTCTGACTCTAGGGTTAATGCATGATGTTGATGCAAAAATAAAATACATCACAATGGTAGAAGAATATAAAGTAAAACCTGAAATTAACATAACAGGGCGTTGGAAAGCGACAATCAAAAATATAAACGTCCATTTAATTTTCAATGTGGCTGACAAAACTTTTACTTATACAGACGATGAAGAATCTAACGATAGCCATATCGAAGGTGAGTGCTATCTTAGCGGTTCTACAATACAAATGAGCTGTAACGGGAAAACACTGCCGTTCATATGCAAGAAAACAAGATATGCTGCGATTGAACTAATTCAACCCAATGAATTAAAAATATATGTTTCTATAGATGAATACTTTATTTTAAATAAATGCTTGTAGTACATCGAACAAGGTTGTATTCGCATTCTAGGGAGATATGTAGCTACTAACTCCCCACAAACCACTTTTTCTCATCATGAATGCTCAGATATTAACTCTAATTGCCATTACCGTAATCATTATCGGCATTGGAATGCAGATTTTTAAAATAACCACAAGAGGCAGCTCTGAAGGTGTTTCCTTTAATTCCTACATCGCCATCACTACTTCGGCCTTTGCCTTGCTTTTAAATGCAGAGCAAGAAAACGTTTACTATATAGCCTATGCTGAAATAATAATGTGTACTTTAGCCATGCTCACTATTAACAAATACAACGATAGCAATAGCAAAGAAAAAAAAGGATTATATTTTTGGGCGTCAATAGGGCTAAGTATTCTTATGATAAAAGGGTTAATACAATCACTAAAGAGCTTTCAACATAAAGGATACTCCAGTGTTTCAGTTGTATCATATAGCTTATATCTACTTTTTAATGGTTTATTGATCTCAATTGCAACCAATACCAATATATTAATCGCGCTTTACATCAACGCCTGTGTATTCTCATACATAGTCATTGATACTATCTTAAAGAACATAAAATACAAACCTTAGATTGACACGGCGAAGTAATTAATTAATATAATAGTTATTATTAGTTACACAAAGACTCATCATGACGAACAACAAAGCCCATCTAGTAAACAGAATTGCAAAAGATGCTGGGATCACTATTGCTGAAGCTAAAAAGGCGCTAGATGCCTTTGAGGAATGTGTAACACCAGAGAAACAACTCAATAAAAATAAAAAAGCACTGTCAAAAGAACTATTGCCAATATGGGCTCAAAAGAAAAAAGGCGAGGGCTCCGCCACTATTACAGGACAAAGCAAGCACAACATAAATAAAAGAGAGCAACATGAATTCAAATAATGCTGACAGGCTTGCCAAAATTGAAACTAGCAAACTTATCATTGGTAAATACCAACCACGTAAGACATTCTGTAAAGATGGATTGAACGATCTAGCAAATTCAATTACTGAAAATGGTGTGATTTCACCTCTAACAGTAAGAAAAACAGATAATGATAATTACGAAGTCATTGCTGGTGAAAGGCGTTGGCGAGCTACTGTGATAGCCGGACTCAAGGAAATCCCTTGTATCATCCAAGAACTAACTAATAAAGATGCCGCGCTTATATCACTCATTGAGAACATTCAAAGAGAAGATCTACAACCATTAGAAGAAGCTGAACACATACAAAACACCATTAACATGTTTGGCGCTTCAAAAGCAGAGGTTGGCCGCACTCTCGGGAAATCACGTTCTTGGGTTAGTAATCTATTAAGGCTTACTGATATTGCAAATAGTGTAAAAGAAATGCTCAGGAACAAAGAAATAGAAGCTACTCATGCCAGGGCACTACTAACCCTAGACAACCATAAACAATACTTAGTCGCTAAAGAGATTGTCGAGAAAAAATTAACAGTTCGAGAAACAGAAACCCTCGTAAAAAACATCTCTCAAGGATTAAGTTATAGACGGAAAAATAATAAGGATATAGATCTTATAAGTTTAGAAAGAAACTTGTCTGAAAAACTTAATGCCCCAGTTAAATTTAATCTAAAAAAAGATGGGTCTGGAAATGTCGAAATTAGATACTACTCTCATGAAGAGCTTGAAAGTATTACAGGGAGGCTTACTGAGCCTTAATACTATAAGTCAACCATTGAACTATGGAATTGTTCGCACAATTCAATAACCTCGGTTCTCAGTTTCTTATCTTGAGTAACACAATATACTCGACCCGCACCATTAATATAAAACATGGACTCCAAAAGCCCCAGCATGTGTTTATCTGCTTTATCTTTTTTATGCTTTTCAAACGTTGTAGATATTACCGTCTTACCACCCTTTACTAATCTATTAAAATTAGCATCAGGAACTAGGCATGATGTTATCACATTGTCGCATTCGTGTTTTAAAACATCCTTAAGACGGTCTGAAGAATTTTCTACATCAAAAAATATAAAATCCATTTTTAAAATCTAATTAGAAGTACCATAAACCTAAATAGATCCTAACGAGGCAATCTACCTTCCTAAAAGAAATGTAAGCCAACAAACCTTAGCTCATGCTCATAAATCAAGCAACTAACCAGTTTATTTCCAAAAACATTTAAAAATACTTGTCACAGAAAAATTATCCTATTAACATCTGATCGTTATTCTAACAATTCGTTCAAACAAACAAGTTTAAAGTAATTTTTAAAAAATCGGAGTAAACATGAAATTAAGCAGTATTAGTAATGCTATAAAGCTAGCAATCTTTGCCAGTTCGACTTTAGCAATAAGCACAACCGTTTCAGCTTTTGAAACAGGACAAAGCGCAGATAAAATTGAGAAAATTCAAATAACAGGTTCACGTATCAAACGCGCTGATATGGAAACTGCTAGCCCAATTACAGTCATCTCAACCAAAGACATCGAAATGTCTGGTGCTATTAACTTAGATGCCTTATTACAATCGTTAACTTCAGTTTCAGGTTCTATGATCAACGCTGGTGTGAACAACGGTTCAAACGGCGATTCAAGTATCAATATGCGTGGGTTGGGCGAAGAAAGAACGCTAGTGCTTTTAAATGGTCGCCGCATGATCGCGTCTGGCTCTGGTGCAGCATCTACAGTTGATTTAAATACGATCCCAATGTCCATGATTGAACGTGTTGAGATTTTAAAAGATGGCGCATCCGCAGTTTACGGTACTGATGCTATTGCTGGTGTTGTTAACGTGATTTTAAAATCTAACCATGAAGGTTTAGAGTTTGGCGTACAATCAGGCATTTCTGGCGAAGGCGATGCAGAGTCTACCAGTGTAAACTTCATGCTTGGCGGTGATTTTGGTAAAGGTAATATCGTTATTGGCGGACAATACACAGAACGTGGTTCAGCTATTCAAGCAGATCGCGGCTTCTCTGACTGTCCTATTTTTGAAGACGACAACGCTGAAAAATTCTGTGCGGGTAGCGACTACGCAGAGGGCGGTCATGTTTGGGGTGAAACAGCGGATCTAAGTGGTCGTGGTGGTGAGTACCATGATTTCGGTGATGCAGATTACTTTGATTGGTCTAAAGCTAGTTTTCTACGCACGCCAATGAACAGCTTAAACGTAACAATGGCTGCTGAATATGAAATAACTGATACAACAACCTTCTTTGTTGATTCGACTTACACCAAACGTTGGTCAAAACAGCAAATGGCTCCGCAGCCAATTTGGAACTCAGAAACTTGGGTATACAACCCTATGAGCGCTGGCGGAAACATGACTGATGACCTACTACCATGGGTTGCTCCAGGTGAAGGCCTTGATTATGGTCGTCGCATGATCGATTCTGGCCCACGTAAAATGGCTCAAAATGTTGATACCGTTCGCCTTGTTGTTGGTTTAGAAGGCTACCTTGAAAATGATTGGGATTGGTCTGTATCTCTTACTAAAGGTAAGAACGATTCTACGAATGAAACAGCCAATTTACACAATATCGGTTCTATCAATGATGCTGTACAAGCAGGTGAATTTGACCCGTTTACACAAGAATCTTGGCAGGGCGATAGCATTGCCCCATTCGTTTACACAGAAGGTAATTCTGGTGGTAGCGAATTAGATTTATTTGCCGCAACATTAACAGGTGAACTTTTTGAACTTCCTTCTGGTATGTTGGCATTCGCTGCTGGTGTTGAGCGTCGTGAAGAGTCTGCATTTTATTCTCCAGATTCGTTAACTGCTCAAGGTTTAGCTAACGATCCTCGCACAGAATCTACTGCTGGTTCATTCTCAGTAAACGAAGCTTACGTTGAATTCGCTATTCCATTGTTATTCGAACACGATTTCGCTAAAAACCTTGAAGTTAGTGCCGCTGCACGTTATTTCGATTACAGCACATTCGGTAGCGATATGACGTGGAAGTTAGGCTTAACGTGGAAGTTAAATGACATGTTCATGTTGCGAGGTGTTGCTTCTACAGCATTCCGTGCTCCTACAGTTGATGAATTATTTGGCGGAGCTTCTCCATCTTTTGACCAAATCAACCACGCTGCAACTACTCAGTCACAAGCTGAAGTAACTATTGGCGGTAATTCAATGTTAACGCCAGAAGAAGCAGATGTATTCACTATTGGCGCAGTAATTGAACCGATAGATAACTTATCAATTACAGTAGATTACTACAATATTGATATTACAAATGCTATTAATACTGTTGACAGCGATTACATCGCCAATACTTGTCTGGATGCATCTGGAAACAATATCAACTCCAACACAGCTTTATGTCAATCAGCTGGCGTAGAAATTGATGGAACGGGACGTGTTTCATTCGACAATGGGTTACAAAACCTAGGCGGACAAGCGACTTCAGGTATTGATTTTAATGCTTCTTATGTTTTCCAAGCATATGCTTTAGATTGGCGCGTAGGTGTAGATACATCTATTATCACTAAGTTTGACCAAATTGATCAAGACGGCAACACTATTGATTTAGCAGGTTTCATTACGGGTAGTGAGGGTTCTTACGCTAAGTTAAAATCTAACCTTAGCGTATTGGTCACAGGCACTAATTGGGATGCTTCTTACGAAATGAGATACATTGACGGAATGGATTCATTCACTTCTGACTGTCAAACAGATCCAGCACTTTGTGCTGCCCCTACAGTAGATGCTATTGTTTATCATGATGTTCACGCGACATACTTCTTAAGTGACACAATCACTCTTTCAGGTGGTATTAACAACTTGTTAGATGAAGCTGCGCCGTACTACACGGGTAACAACGACGCAAACACTGATCCAACTACATATGACACAATTGGTCGTTACATGTACGTTAAAGCTAGCTTCTCTTTCTAATTTGACGCTAACTTATAATATATAAAAACGCACTTTGTGCGTTTTTTTTGCTTAAAAATAATTTAAAATAATTAATTAAATATAACCTCTAAGCAAATACTCGCCCATTAAATAACCTACTTATATATATCAATATATAAGAAATACAATCACTATGAATCGCACTGTAATCCATATAGACATAGATTTTTTCTTCGCTCAAAGTGAACAATTATCAGATCCATCATTAACCAACGAGCCCTTCGCCGTTGGTGGTTTCACTGCACGATCAGGAATTATAGCTAGTGCCAATTATATCGCAAGAGAGCAGGGCGTTCGTTCAGCTATGCCATCACACAAAGCCCGAGAGCTGTGCCCAAAACTAATCATCATCAAACCAAGAATGGAAGTGTATAAGTCCCTTTCTAAAAAAGTTTTTAGAATTTTCAGGAGATATACTCCAAATGTAGAACCCATTGGTTTGGACGAAGCTTATTTAGAATTTACCGGATCGAATGTACATATCAAAGATAAGGCAAAAGCGGCCAGACAAATTATCAAAGATATTTACGATGAGACAGGGCTTGTTGCCTCCGGCGCAAGCGCCCCGAACAAACTTCTAGCCAAGCTTGCTTGCTCCAGTATTAAACCTAACGGCTTCCTGGAATTAACTCGCGATAAAGTAGATGAATTTATGTATGAGATGCCTATCGAGGCGATCAATGGCGTAGGTAAAATAACGAAACAAAAGCTTCACCAACAAAACATTCGCACAACAAAAGATGTTAGGGAGTGTTCACAGGCCTTTATAATCGATCTACTAGGTGACTTTGGACGAATTCTTCATGACAAGGCCAGAGGTCTTGATGATAGCGACGTGATCAGTGAGAGAATAAGGAAATCCATTGGCGCTGAAAAAACATTAAAACACGATGTGTTCACATTAGTTGAGGCAGCGTATGAGTTTGAATCACTCTTTGAAGAATTATGTCATCGCATTAACACCAAAAATTGCTATAACAGGATCAAAAAGATTAAAGCTAAGATTAAATTTTCAGACTTCCAAACAACGTCGATGGAAACAGAAGGACTATTATTTAATTATCAAAATATAAGAGAACTAACTGAGCTTATATGGATGAGATCTGAAGGCAGAGCAATCAGACTCATTGGTCTAAGCGTCATACTCCAACAAGCAGACAATCCACGATACGGGAAACAACTGGAACTGGATCTTTATGCATAAAAAAGTGAATTACTAAATAGCTAGCAATTCACTGTCAAAAATTTAAATTTATGAGAACTTAGCCACCAACAAAAAGTAGCTATCAAATATTCGCCATAAATGATAGTGCACGAGGAATCGAACCTTCTGTAAAGCTATCAGCATGAACCATGTCGTTATGATCAGGTGATTGTTCAGATATAGTCACATTCACATGACTGTGTTCAAATTCCTCAAGTATATGAGGCAAAGCTTGTTTATCAGATTTCCCTCTAAATCTCTCAACAAATAACTTAGATATTGATTCAAGAACCTCATCTTCATTACTCGTCATGAAAAAGCATGCCTTCCATTCATTGATCTCGCACAAAGCGCCAAGTGTTCTTCGATAATCTAAAGAAACAACAGCCGACGAGGGCAACACAACATCCAGACGAATAACTTTAAATATTTTCATTTCAACTCCAATAGTATTTTAAAACTTACATTATCTTATATATGCACGACTAACCGATAAATAGGGTGACCATTAAGCGAAACGGTGGATATTATAAATATAACTTTAAATACAACCTTATATCATAAAAGGTTACTAATAAAAAATAGAACAAAACACTAGCAACAAAATTAGAAACCTATCAGAAGCAAGCTTCACGTCTTGCGCTACAACTTACACACTCCTCCATAGGCACAAATGTCTTATTAAGTATTTTAAAATCAAAGGAACCGCACTCACAAGGTTTCTCTTTTTCTTCACCTATAAACTTATTCACAATACACAATATTACAAAAACAATTAATATAAAAATTAAGAATTTCACAATCTATTCCTTTATGATCTTTAAAAAGTCTTCGGTAATTTCGATTGTTGCACCTGTATTTATCAGGACACGGAATTCAGAAGTCTCATCTGCGAGTCCAATCTGACCTATGTGCTCAATAATCTTACCAGAGGCTACTTTTTTCATTTTAACTTTACCCTTTTTGACTGTTTTAGCCTCCAGGACATCAACCTTATCCCCGATCCACATACTTAGCACCTCTGGAGATCAATCAAATCATGATTAATCTTAATCATTCGCCGTTTATTCCCATAAATAGGCCATAACCACCATTAAATTTAAAAACATACATCAAACCTTCCTTATGTGCGTATCTAAACCCAGCTAACTTATTCAATGAATGGAGAATAACAGCGCTGACATCCCCCTCCGGAAGCCTATGAAAATTGTTCTCATGGTCAATAACTTGCTTATCCCCATCGCATACATGACAGGTTATACAGGGGGCTTCAATCTTTTTTTTCCCCTTACCTAGACAACTTTGACACTCAACTTCATATTGATTGTAACTGTTACTAAAAATCAGATCCCCTTCGCCTTCACACTCTTCACAATCTTCCTTAATTTTCAAGCCCACACCATCACAACCCGCACACTCTTTAGTGTTAAGTTTTGCTAGGCGAGGAAGGACTTTAAAATCAAAATTCTCGATGTTTTTAAAAAAGTCTAATAATTTAGTAGGCAACTCGTTTCTACTAAACTCACTTGTTCCTTTGAATGGCAAATACTTTGGGTCTAGTTTAACTCGCAAAGTGACACTTCCGTTGGTTGCGAAGGTGCACCCACCAAGATTAAAAGGAATATGAAAATACTCTCGCGCATCGTCCTTATCTGAACAAAATGGGATTAAATTCACTTAAGCCCCCCTAAATTTAGTTTGATTTTAAAAGGGTGGTGTTTTGTCTCACCAGTATCAGGCCTAATTCCATGCACCCATTCACCTTTATCTCCTATAATAGCTTGTCCATGTTCAAGACAACTAGGCTCACTTTCACAGGAGCTTACCCATGAATCATTATAAAAAGAGCAACCACATTTATAAATAACGATAACTCGCTCATACCTCGGAACCCGATGAGACTCAACAAGCATTAAAGAATCCCCTCACTTCCTTTTTAAGAGGAGAGTAAAGCAATAAAATTGAACCCACCAATATCGATGTAAACCAACTACCTACGATATTGTAAATTACGTCATCTGGCTGAAAATAAAATAAAACAACCACCGAAGCAGTCATAAATGATAGCGCCAGGTACGAAACTATAATTACCAAACCATTTTTTGATATACCCACCGCTACTAATCCTTATCTTCTATAATTACCAGAGATGCTGCCAATTCAAGAATAAACAAATCTTCAACATCCACAAATTCAGGCACTAGTTTTATCTTTTGAACAATATCACTTGGGTTAATTTCAACCCCATCAACATGCGATGCCCTGATCGGGTTATGACCACCAATCAGAAAAACCTCTACATCTTGTTTAATGACAGGCAACATCTTTATTTTGACTATTTCTGATAAGATACGATCTGACACATCTCGATCAACATCAAAATCATTATCAAGCAATATATTCGTCAAGATGTCCCCATCTTCAAAACCCCATTTGCTCAATATACTTTCGCTATAAAACCGCATCAGAAAATCCAAAAAACTTAGCAGCTTGCTCTTTTGTTATATAAATGGCAGCTTCTTCAGAGCACACACACATCATAGTTCCCCTTTCTTTATCGTCAATCGATATTACGTCGACCTCATAATCTGCTTTTCCTTGAGCCATAGCTTTAAATTGAGCGTGCAAGGCTTGCCCTGACTTATGCTCATTATCCTTTAATTCTTCAGACTTATTCATAGTTCGATTCACTCAACAGTAAGTTATAGATGCTGGCTAGATTCGAGCCAACCTATTGTGTTTGCGCTATTTATTAAACTTTATTTTTTAATATAACATCAAAAGTTTTAAAAAAATATAGCGCTTGAGTGAGTAATAGAAAGTAATTAATTAGCTACGCTTAAATTTCTTAGGAGAATAGTACCAATACATCATCCCGAACGCCTGGTAAATGAATATTAAAATAAACGGTTGGTATATTTTAGGAAGAACACTACTACCAAGAGACACACCAATAAGCACCGGAACTATAATCAACAATAAACCTAGAAACTTTAGATCTCCTATTTGCTTATCTGCTAAGGAATATAGAGCCCATATAGGAAAGAAGAATAAGTGGAGCAGGCTGAGCATTATTACTTTCATATTACATCCATATTTTAATTTTTTACCCTATGCGAATCGATACATCGAAGAAATTCTTTACTTTTAAATTCCTTCACAACGATAACAAGACTGCTGTTGCTTACTAATTCAATTTCAAACGCTCGATCTATTACACGTTTCAAACGCTCACTTACAGCAAACCCGTTTTTGTCGGTTTCTGTTTTCTTATACAAGTCCATTGCATAGTCTTGATTTTGTCTTTTCTCCATAATTACACTCGCTTTGTCGGCGATAGAATTACAGAAATCGTAAGAACCACTTGCAAATACAGACGCCGAGGCTAACTGTAAAATTAAAATCCAATATTTCATAATTATTTTTCCTTAGTTAATACTTCTCAAATCTTTAGTGTTATAAACATCATAATCCTGCCCGTCAGAATCAGTAACGGTATAATAGGCAGCACCTCCAGATCTGAAAGACACACTTGTAACGACACCTTTTATGCGCCCATCTTCCCACCCGTGTCTATGGCGAATGATAGAAACCTCATCTCCAACAGAATAGTCTTTTTTTTCCATCAAAAGAAACCACTTCCAGTGTTGGGGTTTCCACAGACTAGGAGAGTTAATATCCTCAGTGGATGGAGCATACTTATCTTTAGTTTTACTTATAATCTGATCTACATGCTCAACATGCTTCGAATACCATTCACTTGCATGTTTTGTTTGTTGAAGATTTAATACCATCACTCCTCCTGGGGCCATATTAGATGTTAAAAATACTTAATCTGGAAGGCAAATAATTAGCCATTTTTTTCTACTAGCTTTTGAATATGAATTGGGACATTGAGCCTTCCAATTTGCGCCAGTAACGTATTCCTTACCCTTAGCCTTACAAACATCTAAAGTCCACTTTTCTACTTCCAATTCGACCATATGCTTGCAGCATTCATCCAAAATACCTCTACCATATGCTGACATGTAGTATTTCTTATTTTTATTTTGCCACTCACCTTTGGAACGATACTTCAAAGCGTCTTCATGCAGATCAGCATCTGAATACTTTAATTTACCCACAATACTATTACTCCTGAGTTGACAACTCATCCCAGGCTTCGATACAAGATTGTTTGCCAATACGTTGAGATTTAGCTGGGCATTCAGCGTTACTGCAATTAACAATATACCCACTTTTAAGCCCCTGAACCTTTTCCGGCTCTGAAGGCTTTGAACCGCATTTACAATCTACCATTTTATCTCTCTCATATCTAAAAGAATGATAAGTTGCTTAATAGTAATGATTTTCAAAGCAATAGCAATTATTACCTCACTGTTAAATACACACTTAGTTCATTACCAACCAGTATACTTAGTATCAACAACCTTGTTACATTGATATATTAATACAACTGTAGACGTAATCAAAAACATCAAGATTACTACCATCTATATCCCCCTTTAGGATATTTACCGTGCTGCTTGAAGTAAATAGCATATTTTTCTTTTTCCCAGATATTTATTCGTCTGCGCGTACACTTAGCCATGCAGGAAAATCATCATCATACATCGTATAGCTAGTGGGATGCATAAGACTACTATAGAGATAGCCATCAACATAGCGTTCAATCCTATCTGCCAAATTTGCATATGTTATCAACGGGGCAGTTTGCATATTCATTCCATCACTAAAATTATACTACTTACCTTAATGAACTGAACTGATTAAGCAAGAGAGCAGGGCGATTCTTTCTTTCATTAGTGAATTTATTTGATTTTTTATTCATCAAAGATGAAATGTTCTTTTCTAAGTTAACCAAAAGATTTATGAGTTTTTTCTAGAATGATATTCTTTTGTTAAGAGCCCAGTTTCTCTCTCATTATATTCAGCGTAAGTAAAATCAAGTCCCCATCGATTAACGCCCCAGGCAAAGACAGCGGATGAAACAAATCGTCTTTGCCTGTAGTGCTTGGTATTAAAGTTATCAGCAACACAGTTCATGAAATCTTCAACTTCTTTATCATGAAGATCGCGATACAGAACTAATGCTGCGTTCATAAGTTTATTGCCAACTTGCTTATCTAACTCAGACACTTATATTTTTCCCCTTTCACTTCTTATATGCCAGTTACAACTGATAATTTTGTGATAGCTAATACTCCGCCACCACAACTCATACATATTACGGAAAACGTGTGCATTCTAGCGTTACAGTGCTTACAAATCTTCATTCATTCTCTCCTTCTATTGGTATAACTTCAGATCAACTTTTATTAATTTCCAGGCACAACATAATCTTTTCATTAAAGTCTTGTTGACAAATTCGTTGAGATTGCTCTTTTGAGATGTTTTTTACTCTTGATAAAATAATGCATTGTTGTCCAAACTTAAGTTCAGCACACCAACTACCACTTCGGCCAGTAAAAATCTCATACCGACAAAACGGGGTTTCAGCGTATGCGCCATCTTCATCATCACTAAATACAAATTTAAGAGGTTTAACCTTCATTAGAATTATTTCCTAGTTGATTAATTCGTTGGTAGCTCTGCTGCTTTAGCTTCCATATAACCATCAGAAAAGGCTTCTAAAAACAAACCGCCGTATTTTTTCATATAGTCTTTATGAGGAGAATTATCTCCTTTGATCATATAGCGAAACATCTTCATTACAGCATCAGCATTTTTACATTCAATTTCTTTTTTTGAAACGCAGTTACCCTTTAAAACTATAACTGCACTAACAATGTCACTTAGCTCTTCATCTGACAATGGAGGTGCATCATTTGCAAATGATAAGTTGGGTATTAGCAAAATCCCAACTAACAATAAGATATATTTATTCATATCGTTCATTCCACACCCGATTTAGTTGATTCTTCTAAAGGCTCAGGAATAAAACACCTTGCTAAACCCGTAGGGGGAGCGTTTTCAATCCTTTCTCTAAGTTCTTCTTCGGATAAACTTTCCAACTTAGACATAAAAGCCTTTTCAAGTTCTTTGTTATCCATGTTATTCCCACGTATTTAGTTTGATTACTTTTTCTTTGTTTTCACCTTCACAAGAGGGTGTGTCACGCATAGAGCCAGCGACAGTAGCCGCATAAATAAAACCTGAAAACATAGCTAAAAATAAAAGCCCGAACATTATAAACTTCAACCAAAAATCCATGGGCAGTTACTCCTTAGTCGAGTCTTTATTCAGCACTAAAAGTAAGCATTCTGCTAGAGCACGTTGAGGATTCTGACAGTACATAGTTTCGATTTCCTGGAGAAGATCATATGCATACATATTTCCAGTTCTAATGCCAAGCATTGATGATTGATAAAAGTTGATCCCATGATTTACCACGAGTGGCATTAATAAATTCCAATCTCCAATAAAGTCAGGAACGTTTTTGGGATTCTTGTCAAAATAGCCTTCTGAATATTCACCTGATGATTCAGCAATATGCAGGTTAAGCTCGTAATCTGTTAATTCACTGTGTTCTCTCATTCCAAATTCCTAAAATTGTCTATGGATGGTTGTTGTCGATTTTATCAATCATGTTTTTTATTTTAGAGAGTGAGTTTTTTGCTAACTTTTTAAAATCAGACATTAAAGTAAAATAAGTTGCTACAAAAAACACGTGGCCTACTAATAGAAAATAGAAACCTGCAATAAAGTCACCTTTCATGAATGCTTCTGACAAGCCAAGCCCTACGAGAGCGCCTGTGATGTATAAAAATATTTTTCTCATTAGCTATTCCTTACTCGGATGGCGTAATTGCCTTATTTACTTTATCTATCTCTTTGACTATCGCAGCACTTAAAAATAAAGAATCGTTACTTAAAGCACCATCAGTGACACAATCAGATCTATTCACTCTATTTAAATGCTTCTCAATTTCAACAGCGATTCTCATTGGTAAATTTATTGAAAGCTCTTTATTTTCAGGCATACTGCTTACTCGTATTTTCAGTATCGTCATATATATAAAAGGTTATATATTTAATTTTATGCTCCTTTAATTTATGCATTTTGATTCAAGGCTCTTAAGGGTTCATAGGATTAATTGGGCTTGTTCTTAAAGCCGCTTGTACCAAATCCAGGTCAGATTCGCTTCCCCCAATAAACAAAGAAGTTATGAAATCATCACATCCTAAAGGATTAAGTATTGCCAATTGCATAATGACTCCTTCTAGCTTTTTATTTTTACTTAAGCTAAGCAATAGATTCTTTAACTCGCTGTTAATGATATCGAATTGTTCTTCAGTTATATTAGAGCTTTTAGGCTTCAAACTTAAGACACAGTCATCAATTGTTTTTGCTAAGTCTATTTTTTCAATCATACTTATTGACCTACATACTTCCATGCTAATTATTTAAATGGGGTAATTATCAACTTCGTTACCGAAAAGGCGAACACACAAATCAAACCTCTTATGCAATTTACTATGAGTAGTCTTTGTAGTGGACTCCCATCCGTATCGCCACCTATTAGAGCGGTCTAGATCCCAGTGATTTCGGTTTCGCTTTACGCTAAACAAATACCAGCACCAAAGTCTTAATATCTTATATTTGCATTTTAAAAACCTATACATTCCACTTCCTAATAAATTATTTTAAAACTTATCTATTTTAAAACTCTTTAGGTTTAACCTTTATGCATTCACACATAAGGATAACTAAGTAGAATATATAGATGAATTCCAATGATCACCCAAATTCTTGCAAGAGTCAATTGATTCTAATTTAACCACGATATTTTAAAACTACAACAGAGAAGGGGGTGTTCACACATCAGACTCAGCATACATAAAACCCAAATTTTAATCTCCCCACTATCGACCATATTTAGATGTGAGAATCTACAATTAATTGCGCGAAACGCAGAAAGGACTATTTATGGGAACCAAGAAAAGAAATTTAGTGGCAATAGTTACACCATTGACTGACATCAGAGGCCGTGTCGACTTAATACTAGAACACGCGACATCTAGTGAAGATATAGCAGAGAGATTGCTAATAGATGATCAAACAGTAATATCTATTGATGAATCTGTAAGGATAAATCAACTTATATTATTAGGTTAGCCACCTTACCTTACTAAGCCTCAATTATGAGGCTTTTTTATGCGTTTTTATAATTCAGCTAATCGTTTCTTTTTCCACCTTTCATGCGTTTTCAAAATTCTATTAATCGTTTCTTTTTCCACCTTTCGTGTGTTTTGATAAGTATCGTTTTTAAGTCTTTTATACCACTATTTTATATTTTGCATTCTTCCTACGTTCTTCCTGTTTTAGACCTCAGATTTCAATGTCCTCACATTACATGAGATACTTTCAAATATCTCGTGTAATAATACTGCCATTTGTCTTGTTTATTTCATCACTTCCTTCTTCCTCTCCTCTTTCCTTCTCTCTTCTTCTTCTTCTCTTTTCTTTCTTCTCAAAAAACAGGGCTATTCAAATAGTGTAAAAAACATCGACAAATCAGTGAAAACAGCATGAATCGGGAATATCATGGAGGTAAGCGTCATAAAGCGGGGTAATAATGGATTAAAACCAGAGGTTGAAAACACAGAGGTGTCAATAATCAGGTAAATAGAAAGAAAATAGAGAAGAGGGTGTTTCAAGCAATAATCACCCCAAAAAAGCTATAGTTTAAAAGGCACAATGCAATAACCCAACTCCCCACTAATTTTAAAAAATGACTTTACTGTGTCTTTTAAAATACACAAACACCGCTAAACACTAGGGAATAAAAAACCTCACTGATAATTAGCAATAGGAACGCTGCTTACCTAATGCAACAAATGAATTGTTGTTTTGGTTTTTTTGTAAGGTTAACTCTTTTGGCTTGGACTTGGCAGCACCGCAGGACATGAGTAACACCCTATGGTTGCATAGTAAAACTGATTATATGGATTGTGTCAAGAGATTGCGTCGGTTAGCTTTAGCCGTAACGGGTAGGCCTTTATGATTGCTATAGACACCCCCAAAGTTTTTCGTTTTTAATGTGCCTAAGTAAAAAACCACCAAGAAGGTGGTTAGTATTTTTTAAAAGTTTGGAATTTCCTCAACTATCGTATCAATGAGCTCATCAAGTTCAGAAAAAACCCACTCCCATCTGTTGTTGCCAATATCGATGTAATTCAAGAAATCATGCGTATTGGTTTTATCATACTTAGGAGAAACTTCTGCTAATGCAAATATAAAGCGAAATTCGCTTTCTTCACATCTGTCTTTTTGCTCTTTAGCATCTATCCATAAATGGTAGGCCTTATCTCCATCTTCATGCAACTTAGCAAAGCTGGAACATTCATCATCACCATAAGATTTGTCAAAAAACGTATTAAGCAATCGCTTAAGAAAGTCTTCAGGTAAGTCTGCAACGTGGCTTTGGTGCGCATAGATGTTATAGATGTCACTTTTAAGTGTCATACGATGTCCTTTTTTAAGTTAACTCATGTTGAGTAAAGTTAAGTAGGTGAATAGCCTGGGTAATGACATGCATAGGAGATAAGTTGCATGCCCCATGAGCTAGAATCATAGTTGGTTTTTTGTATTCCACCACCATCTCACATTAATGTTCTCGCCTATTGTCGCTATATATTACTAGTACAAATATTTTTACATTAATCGAGGACAAAAAAATGCAAACTATTGAGCTAAATACTATAGATGAAGCCATAAATGAATTCCAGACTTTCGGAGTACCGTTCGAGAACCGCTGGGAACTTAACGATAAATTTAGTTGTTTTGACAGAACCTACAGCCAGATGTCACCAGCAGCACTACAATCGCTCTTTCATAGACGTCGAAAAATAGCTTCTGTTGTATTGATGAAAAACAACCAAAAAGCAAAGGTCACTTGTTTGAGCATTAAACAACTTAAAATGCTTCAAAGTAAAATTGCTTGTCATGATGACGTTAAGATCAAAGATATCATCGTCACCAACTTACATGACACCCGACACTACTTATGTGGAAACGGGCAGTCTTTTGAAGATCAAATGTCAGAACTAACCCTGGGGATGGACTATCACGCAAGTGATTGGGAACCGCGAATGAATGACTACGATCCTGTAGGCACTATTCACCACCTTAAAGGCACTACATTGCAAGTAGTGATACCGGACACCACAGACTTATTTATCTGAATATAATCAGCGAATAAGGTAATTACATTAAAACACTAACCTGTTCATTCAGATTAGTGTTTTTTTTACTATCACCAGACAACCCCTCCGTTTACTCACCAACCATGACAAGAACTTTCCATTTTAACCTAGTCCTTTTTTAAATAATTATTATGAGATACCATACTAGCTAGTGAAAAGTGAGCTAGATATTGTCATCACTAAGCCACATATACTGCGTAAACAAATATAACAGCGCCAGCAATTAGATTAAGGCCTCATAATGTCAGAACAAAAAACAAATTCTCGCATCAAGTTCATTGGTAAATATAACGAACTAAAAAGCTTGGGCTATGATTTCCAAAAGCTATATGCTGGCGACTATATGCAGTGGTCTAAAGGTGATGACTACAATAAAGTTAGAGTGTGGAAACGTGGCGATGATGTAACACTTGGTGGCCGACTAACCAACCAATCGGGAAGCTTCTTCAGAATCGTTTTAGAAAACATCAAGAACGGCGTTGAATTTGTTACCTATATAGGCAACCACGAAAACGAAAGTGCTTATTTTTATGTCTACTTAAACAAAAAGACTGACGAACTGTTTGGTACGTCGACTGAATATGATGTTGCTTGTGCAGCATTTAAAAAAGAATTTTTGACAGATCAGGGCATGCTCGACAAGGTCAACGAAGATCCTAGGCTCCAGCAAATGATTGACGACTTCCCTGATAGAGCCGAAGGCTGGGAAAAACTACACGTTGAAGTCAATAGTGTCGCGCCACTATACGAACTAATAGACTTAGGGTGGGTTGAATTGGCGAGGTAGAAACAACAAAGAAACGAATGAGAGGATTATTTGATGATGACAATATCTTCAGTCACTTAATCCATATCAACCTTCGATTTAGCAAAAATAACAAGAGAGAAAATAAACATGATTTCAGTAAAAGAATTAAAACAATTACCTTGGTCTGTATGGGCAATTAGCGCTCTACTCCTGATTATATACTTAGCGCAGTCGACTGAAGGGTTTACCGATTCATATATACTCAATCCACAGAAAGACACTCCCCCTTGGACAGCATACACCACACAGTTTCTACATGGGTTTGGACTACATCTTGGCATGAACATATTAGCCATAATGTATTACCACCAGTGCTGCTTTAAAAGCAACAAAGAGGCTGTCGCATTTTATATCATAATGCCCTTGATAATTGCACTACCTCTTTACTTTTTAGCGGACTCAGCGGGACTAGGTTACTCCACAATAACCATGTCGTTAATGGCGATAGGAAGCCTAAAACTAAAAGGTCAATTTCTAAGTATAAACGGATACCTTATCGGAATGTCAATCGTCCTTGAAATAATTTCTAAAGGCCATGTAAGCCATATGGCACATGGGGTTGGCTGGTGCGCAGGAGCATTATACTGGGGCATTGGCGAAATGATAAACAAGTCTCAACGACTAAAACACACAGAATCCACCAGATAAGGGACAGCACTATCTTAAATGTTCAACTTGCAAACCCCAGCAACTGCACTTCGCTCTGAACACGGGGTTTTCCCGCTATTATCTAGAATAAAATCCTAAGCCCAGAAAGCTGGGCTTAGGATTTTCTTAGGTTGCAACAAGAATGTCTTTGTAATTAAGTTTATGTTCGTAATCTACATCATCAAGAGAGAGGTAGGCCGTCGAGGTAAGTAGATTGACATGTTCATCGTCTTTGCTGTTCAAATCCAAATGAATTAACAAATCTCTGTCATACATAGCAACACAATTCTTTTCGAGAACTTTTGATGGGTATGGCTCATCAGTAGTAGGCTTGGTTAGATGAAGTGCAGTAAACGCTAGGTAGTTTGGGGTATCTGTTTCAAAAGTGTCCTTCGATGTAAAGTCGATATCCGGTATACCTTTAAAGTGCATGTAGTTAGTGATGTACTTTTCAAAGTCTATATCTGACTTAGACGCTTCAACGATAGCTTTAGCCTGATCTTCACTGGGTTTATGGTTAATAAGCCAATAGTTGCTGCGTGACTTATTTGTAAAGTGCAGATCGAGAATAGCAAACCAGGTAAAGAATGCACCGAGCATCTGTAGCAAGATAGCAGCATGCCATTGTGATTGGCAAAGTGCAGTAAAGAGGGCTGCATAAGGCCTTAATGTAAAATCTATCTTCTTTTGCTGATGTATCTTAGCTATTTTAAAAAAGTCGATATTGACGGGGTTAAACTTAGCTTCTGAACCGGACTTGATTGCAGCCTTTAAGTTTGAAAATCCTTTCTTACAACCAAGAGATAATGCAATGATTTCATTAACTGTACTTGGCTGTAGTTCCCTTGTTTGATTTAAAATGTCAGGATGTTTTTTAAATAACGTTTGGCAGGCGCTAATATCATCTGCTTCAATTTTAAATCGACTGCTCTCAAATAACTCTTGCAAGTCTTTGTAGTCAGCAAAGCAAAAATCTGTAGTAAAGTAAATACCGTCCCACTCTACTTCACCGTCAATCCACTCATTCTTAGCTATAAAATTACTGCGGATGTTTTTGGTTAACGTGTTTACAGGCGCAATAAATACGTCATTAGTGGCAGTTAATTCCTGCCAATGATTAATTAATTTCATTTCGTTTATACTCATTTTTATGGATTTGCTTCGTTTACTAAATCCAAAAGTTAAACAATATGATTTAGTTTTTATCTAATCTAGTAGTCTATTTTGGCGGAAGCTCGCCAACGCCGTAGCGCTGTCCGTTAAAGACGATGAGAACAATATAGGTTTAAAAAAACAAATTCAATAAGTAGTTATGCCTAGCTTTAAGGAAGACAAAGACCATCTAAACTTATCTTATGGTATAGAAAGTTTCTTATTTGTTGCTTTTGTATCGTACTTGGTTATAATTTGTCGAATAATCGCAAATTAAGGCTCACTATGATATCAAAACTTACCCTGACAAATTTCCTGTCATTTAAAACAAAGAACGAAGTATCATTCAAAATAGATAATAAAGATGAGCCTACTTACTTTGATGTCGATATAACTAATAATGTAAGGCTAAACAAAATTCTATGCGTCATAGGTGCCGGAGGCTCGGGTAAAACACATCTTTTAAAAGCATTAACTTTCTTAACAGACTTCATTACAAATTCATCACCTGAACAAAACCCGAACCTCATTCGTTCAGAAGCACACATGACCCAACAAGACAAACCAACTGAACTCCAATTGGAATTCTACGTTGGCGACATACTATATAGATATGAACTGAAGCTTTTCAAGCAACTTGTAGTCAGAGAGGCTTTGTATAAAAAAACTAGTCGCCAATTCAGTTATGTATTCATAAGAGAAAATGAAAGCGAACAGATCAATTTCCAATCAAAAAAAATCCATTTAAGCAGAGCGTTAATAGATAGCTTACCAAAAAACATCTCACTTATTGGTTACACCCGCACATTTAAGGCTTCTCCTTTCCAAGACATTATTAATTTATTCAATAATGTCTTTCACAACCTCAGCCCTATTGGTGAACTTACCGATACTGAAGCTAAATTTGCACCAGTGATAGAATACTATTACAACAACCCCAAAGACCTGGTAAAACTCAATGAAATTATTTCCAAACTAGATCTAGGCCTTAACGAAGTTAAAATTGAAAAAGATGAATCAAACATTAAATCACCATATAAAGCTTATGGAATTCACCAAACTGACAATGGTGCAATGAAGCTAGACTTCAAATACGAGTCCCATGGCACTAAACTAATCATGATACTCTTACACAAATTGCTCCCTGCATTGGAAAGTGGCGGACTAGTGGTCTATAACGATTTGGATAACAATGTACACCCGCTTCTAGTAGAATATATAATTAGCCTCATAAAATGCAGTTCAACAAATCAAAACAAATCTCAACTAATCTTCTCAGTTTTTCATCCAGACATAATTGCGCACTTGTCTCAACATCAAGTTGCCATCACAGTGCCAGATGACTGCTACAGAGTTGACGAAATCAAAGGCTTGCGCAAAGATGCAAATATTTACCAAAAGTACATGACAGGGGCGCTGGGTGGTGTGCCAAACATCTAATACCTCATAATCATGACAGATAGGCAAATTTTGACATAGCATATCTCACGAAGAATAAGTCGTACTTGCGAACAACTTACTCTTCATTTTACTGGTTCGCTCTTTTTGTACTTCGAGGCATATTATGGACGGTGGAAAGTTATTTAAGACAGCAAGTAAAATGGATGAAGCCATTCGTTGTGTGATGAGAGTTGTCAATTATCAAGGCACTCTTAGCTCGTTCA
>Ga0105356_10000433_pt1 | contig 39446 bp, 36 predicted proteins | sample GOMGulsemesocosm_3_FD_83502 | JGI IMG/M metagenome (GOLD analysis project Ga0105356, IMG submission 83502) | Methane-oxidizing microbial communities from mesocosms in the Gulf of Mexico - GOM9D Gulf of Mexico | ecosystem: Environmental > Aquatic > Marine > Cold seeps | place: Gulf of Mexico...
AAAAGAAGCTGCCTTTGTAGCTCCTAGTTCTAATGTCCAATTAGGGTTGTGTGCATCTCTATTTGGTGTAAAGTATTTTTGAAATACCAATATGGTAATATCAGATTTTGAAGTGGTTCCACAGCCATTTTTATCATTAACAGTTACTGTATGCGATCCAGAACTAATATTTTCTAGAAGAGTTTCATCTTGGAAATTTCCTGAATCAATTTGATATTCATAGTCACCAATACCTGTTGTAATTACAAGGATGGTTCCTAGGTTATTTCCGTCAGATATTTGTAAATCAATAATAGTTGCTTTGTTGGATTCGATAACTGTAATTGTCTTGGATACCGGACATTCGGTAGCTGTTGGAATGGTAGCAGTAACGGTGTATTCTCCTTTTTTTGTAACATTTAGGATGTCTGTATTTCCTAAAATTGTTCCATGTTGATCTTTCCATTCATAAACGAAATTAGCTGTTGGATTTAGGATTGTTAAATCCAAACCATTCTGGTTGTCTATACATACTGTTTGATTTGGTATTATTGAAAAGTCAGGTCTCTCATGTACGATTAACTGGAAGGAGCCGCTGTCATTTATACATCCTGTGTTTTTGTTTTCTATTCTTATATAGATTTCTTGAGTATAAGGGGTTTCATTTTCATAAATGCTTTCTCCTATTGGATTTGATGCTGTTCGGGCGTCGTTTGATGTTCTGTAAAATGAAACTAAAAAATCTGTAGGACTTTGTGTGACTCCCAAAATAGCTGGAATCTTACTGTTCAGATCAAAATCTTTAAAAAAACCATCCACAATAGCATCATCACATTTTTCATAAGGAGGTATTTGAACAACCAAAGGTAGTGGGTTGACAACCAAATTAAATGTTTCATGCGGATTTACGCAGCCAGTAGTATTGTCTACAATTCTTACATAAATGGTCTGTAAGTCTTTTTCTGTATTTCTGTATGGGGAAGTTAATGGATTGTTTCCATTAGTAGCATTTTCAAAACTAGAATGATAACTTACAGTAAAGTCAGATGAGGATTGACTTCCGAGTATAATCAATGTTTTACTATCTAAATCAAATTGATCTACGAATCCATCTGTATTATCGTCACACATGAGTATATCTGTGACTGTGGTCGATTGGGGGGGGGCAATTACATTTAAAGTAATGTAGTCCTTGAATCCTTGGCATACTCCATTATCCCTATTCTCTATATGCACCCATATTTTTTGTTGGATAGGAAAACCTTCATTTCTGTAATTATTTATTTCTTTTATCTCCCCACCAGATTTATTCTCATCACGAAAATAAGTAATAGTAAATGTTTGATTAGAAACTGTTTCCAAAGCTTGTTTTATTAACAAATCAGCATGGGTGAAGTCGAAAAGAGAAACACCATCTGTATCATCAGGAGTTACATCATCACACTCTGAGAAAGGTGGAATGGAAAAGGAACTATTTAGAATAGAGGAGGAAGAGTCTACGAATAGGTTTATTTTTACAAGGTTAGAAGAACACCCACGATCTGTTTTTACAACGACCCAAACGGAGTCGCCAGTAATTGTTCCTTTATTCTTATAATGGGTTGGAGTTTTTATACGGTAGTTCTCGTCTTCATTTTCAGCCCCTTCTTTTGATAAATAATAACTAAAAAATTCATGTGTGTGGTTATCTGAAATAGTACTTTCTTTTTTAGTAAGATTAAAAAAAGTTTTACCGTCACCGGTGCTATCATCACATTCGATAAAAGGAATGATCGTGTTTTTTAGAATTGGTAGTGGGTTTACTATAATTTTAATGCTTTTTTTTGTTTCACATCCAGTACTGTTGGTATAGGTATATGTAATTGTATGAGTTCCGGCTTCAGCTATGGAAGGTGTAAAGAGCCCTGTAGAACTAACACCTTTTCCACTGTAAGTTCCGCTAGCAGTAGCTGTGGGAGTTGGTGTTGCTATTAATTGTTCTGAAGGAGCATCTATACAAAATTCATGTATGGGATCAAAAGTGATAATATCAATAGGTTTTACCACAATTGTAATTTCATCAAAATTGGAACATGATGTAATTGGGTCTGTGTAGGTATAGGTTATTTTATGTAGACCAGCTGTAGCTGCTGTAGGGTTGAAAAGACCACCATTCGAAACAGCTGTACCGCTAAAAACTCCTCCTAAGGGAGAAGCTTTTAATTCAGGAGATGTATCGTTTTCACAGACTGGAGTTTGAGGCTCAATTTTAACTACGGGCAAAGGTTTTACATTTACCGTAAAATCATTATAACATTCAACACCATTGGTTGTTACTTTGATAAAATAAGTCGTTGTTTCTGTAGGAGAAACATCAACCGTTGTGGTTTGGTCAGGAAACACTATTTCTGCACCAGAGGTATTGTCATAATACCCCCAAACAACACCTGTAGTACCGGTAAATTCAAACAGGGGCCAAGAATTACCATTAGTGCTATTATTTGCAATGTCATTCCATTTCATACCATTTTTGGCAAATTCAAATTGTCCATAATCTTCATTGTTTGTGGGAGCATTTCCAAAATCATTTGGTTCTACTGGATCCCAGTTAGTGTAAGTTAACGGGGTTCCATCAGTCCAGTACCAACCACCAGAAGGCTCTGAAAAATCTGAGGCATCTTTTAATTGTTTCAAACCAAACCAATAAAAAATGCCATCATCTCCTGTAAGCCCCATAGACTGAAGTGCATTGTAAACGGTTAGTTCCTCATTCAGATCGTTTATAATATACATGGATGCTCCTGGTAAACTAGTTCCTAGGGTATTGGCGTCTTCCCAAGACATTGATTCTTTTTTTACAAAATAATGTGAATCTTTATAATTCGTTATCAATGTCAATTCAGGATGTGCATCAATAAAATCTTGAGCTGTTTTTGGAATTCCGCTAACTGTTAATGAAGTCGTGTCCCCTGCACAAATTTCTGATAGAGTAGCACTGATGTCTGGTGCTGCAATAAAAACGGTAGATTCGGTTCTTAAATTACTTGTACAGCTGCTAGAATTAGTAAATTCAGCATAATAAATTTTATTATGAACGAGTTCAAGGTTTGTTGCCAATGGAGTTCCTCCAGTTTCATTTTCGTACCAACTGACTGTATTGGAATTTAAATTTGTTACTTGTAAATCGGAAACGGTTACGGGAGCAGTGTCGGAAAAACAGAAGGTTTGAATAGGTAAGGTAATTGGAGCAACTGGAATTGCGTTTACAACAATATCTATTTCTTTTTGATCTTCACAATTATTAGAATTGATATAGGTATAGGTAATTTTATGTGTTCCCAAAGAAACACTTGAGGGACTAAACAAACCTGTTGAAGAAACACCTGGTCCATTAAAAGTTCCACCAATATCAGTAGGACTTGCATTTAACTGTACATCTGGCGAAGTAGAGCAAAGCGGAGGTTGTGAAGTGAATGTAACTATTGGCAAGCTAAAAGCATTCAATACAGCTTCGTTAGATAGCAACCCACAAGTATTCCCTATTTTATTTAAGTTCGCTCTGTATTTATAGCCATGCATACTTATATTCGTATTGTCTATTGTCAAGCTTTCGGAATCAGTACCAGAATAAGGAGCAGTATCAGAAATATCTATCCAATTGATACCGTCTGTACTCAACTGCCATTGCCATTGAATTCCAGTAGTACTAGTTTCAATTGTAAATATAGCCGTATCTGTTTCGCATAAATCTAATGAAACTGCTTGTTTATCAATTGTAATTGGTGAACTAATGAGGTAATTGTTGTTTGGAATTATATAACCATCCAGCCCAGAAGTAACTATTCCTTTGTTGTTGGTTATTAATGGGAGGCCACCTAAGAGCCCATCAGTATTTGAATCTGAAAAACCTGCTTCAGTTACATCGAAACAAGCATCGTTGTCACTGTCTAGTTCTACAGAATTGGGGAGGGTGTCGTTATCTGAGTCACCTATAAGATAAGTTAAAACACCACTGTCTATACTTGTTTCAAAAGCATTATACAATCCGTTTGTACCTACGACTGGAGAATCAATTCTTCCGTCAAGATCAGTGTCTGCATGAGGCGCATTGGATTCATTTAAATCATAAATACCATCATTGTCGGCATCTAAATCTAAATAGTCAAATACTCCATCTCCATCAGTATCTGCAATCGCTTGAGAACTTGTATCAAACATATCATACAAGCCATCTCCATTTAGATCCGTAGTATCCATTGTAGTTATTGCAGCCTGTCCTTCAATTCTATCTGGAATACCATCATTGTCAGAATCCAAATCAAAATGATCATCAATATCATCTCCATCAGAATCCAATCCGATACAGTTTACGGATAATTTAAAAGTTACCTTATTGTCTTTGATGTCAGTATCGTTTGTATATTTAATTTTAAAATCATCAACTTGGTAGGCATTGATAGAGAAGGTTCCTGTGCCAAAAGCCAAAGAAGTTGTGTTTAGGGCAAAGCGAACTTCAAAAGCTGAAAAATGGGTAACACCACTTTCATAAATGCCATCATAGTTTGTGTCAATTAGCAGTTGATTGTCAGGGTTGTATATAGAAACTGTACTTTCTAATGGGACAGTAACGGTAAAAGCTTCATCATTTGTAAACAAAGCGTCTGTTACCAATGCCGAAGTTGCATATTCTAATTTTACGTTTATTGGTTTGTTGTATGATGTCTTATAACTAACAGAATTGGTTACTCCAGCAGGTACACTCATGGTAAAACGCCCGTCAATGGCACCTGTGAAAGGTGTAATTTCGGCTGTGTTTTCTGTAGTAACAATACCTGTAAAATTATAGCCACCAAGGAAATTACCATTAGTTTCATTTGTCAAATCAAAATCGTAAGAGCCCACTGATTCTGTGCAATTTAATATTCCGTCATTGTCATTGTCAATATCGATTGCGTTTACAATTCCGTCATTATCCGTGTCTTTTGGGCAATTACTTACAGGGATATTATCAGAAAGTAAAGAAAATGCACTGCATAAAATGGTTCCTTCTACTTGATAATTTCCAGGTTCTGTTGGGGTGTAGCTGATTTTGTCTGCACCAGAGATAATAACTCCATTTTTGTACCATTGAAAAGTATCATAGGAAGTTAAAGAGTTCATTTTTAATGTGACGTTTGGCAAACAATTGTTATCCGTACCTATTGAAGTTTCATAAAGAATTTCTGGTTTTATAGAAAAGCCTGAATAATAACCTCCAAAGGCAGCTGCACCATTGGTGCCAAATGCGGCTACATATACTTGTTTAGATGATTCTACAGAGGTGTTTCCTGACAATCCTTGAATTAAATAGGTCACAAATCCAGTTTTTCCCGTTACGGCTGTAGGACCTGTTACCACAATGCCACTGCCTAAAGAACCAACGGCAACATTATTTATTTTCAAACTGGCTCCAGTTTCTGTAAGTATACTTATTCCTCCGGTAAACGTTTTAGTTCCAATTTTATCAATTAAGGGAATGTTATCTACAATTTTTGGGGTTTCACAGTTTATGGGAGGGACAAAAAAGAGGCCTATATTGGCTGAGTTTGTTGTTCCTCCTACTGCCTGATATGCAAAAACATCTTTGGAAGTCCAGACAAAAAGATTCCCACCTGGGTTAGAAGAGCTGTAGTTATCTCCTTCAATCGAATAATACTCACCGGCCTTTATAGTTTTGACATGTGTCCCAGTAGTATTATCTCCATTAATATAGATTTCGGTATTGTTTTCATGGGCAACAATTATTGGATTTTCCATATCGTCCAAACCAAAAGCTCTTGTAAATACATATTCATTACCAATTCTTTCTATAGGAACAATTTGGTCAAATCCGTAGTCTCTTCCTGCTCCACTTTCAGAAGTAGAACCATTTGCAGAGCCACAGCTAACAACGATGTTTTTGTTGGATGTAATCAAGGCACCTATAAATCCATCAAGGTTGTCTATACTTACAGTAGTATCTGCTCTTACAGAAAAGACAAAAGTTTGTCCATTATTTAGACGGATAATTGCGGAAGGAGTAGCGCTAAAATGAATTCCATCGGGCAAATCATCAATTTTAATAGTGGTATTATTTTCTGTAGCCATAATGGAAATAAAAGACAAAGAAGCAATAGGTTTATTAGGGTTGTTAAAAGCTCCTGTTCTAAATGTTTTTCCTAAGGCTGCTAGACCTTTACTAACTAATGCCCCCGCTTGAGCTCCACCACCACCATTCATTTTTACGGTTACATAAACCAAATCCTCAGCCTCAATAATATAACCTTTGTTAGATAAAGTTTTAAAAACTTGACTTTCTTCATCAACGAATAATTGTGTAGTCTTGCCAGTTCCGACTGAATGAATATATGGGTTGGCTTTGGTCGCAGAAGCCGTAATCGTATTTCCTCCAAGTGCGATTATTCGGAAATTTACGGGTGTCGTACTGGGGGTTGAGATGTATAAATATTGATCTTGTGGTGTGGCATTTGTACTTACGGAATTTGTAAAAGGAGGAATATAATGCGTCTTGCTAAATTGCGCTCTAGAAAGAGTATGTATGAAAAGGACAAAAAAACAGCTTAGGAATAATTTCATGTGAATACTCTTCATCTTTTGGGGCGGTAAATCGTGGTTATATACAAACAATTCGACATTAAAAACGAAAAAAGGTTTAATTTCTTGTTTTAGGGAATTTCAGCAGTAAATATATAGATTTTTTATAAAACCGTATCTGTTTGTGCTAGAAGTATTCCTTATCCTGTTTTTTTGTTATAAATTTGAGCTATGGCATTTAAAAGAAAGAATGTTATTGAAATAGTATCAATTTGATTGGCAATGGAAGAAAAATTAATTTCAAAAAAGAAACCGAGTTTCCCTATAAGTGAAAAATTTAATAAATACTTGACCAAGTATAGTAGGAATGTAGTAATGCCTGTTTTTTACGATGATTTGTTACGCTATTCTGGAGCTATTGAAGTCTACGATAAGTCAGGTGAAGACACACTTTGGTTGCGTGTTTATTATTCAGAATACGAGCGTGATGAAATTGATTTGAGTTTGAAAAAAATATATACAATTTTGCATGCTGATGGTAGTGACAGTTCCTTACCTTACTTAAATGTAGATGCTATTGATTACTGTACCTTTGGGAATTCAAAACCTTTTCGTATAAAAATCCGAAATATTTTGAATGATAATTATATGTACATGTACATAAAAGTAGCAGATGCTTCGAGAGTTTATGGTTTGGAATTGGAACATTTATTGTCCCCAGATAGAATTAATTTTTTGGTTTATAAAAATACATTGGTAGAAAGTCATATTCAAGGGATTCCTGGAGATGTTTTTATGAATGAAGGTTATGATAATTTTTCCTCTAGAGATCAAAAACAGTTGTCGAAAGAATTTGTGAAATTTAATGAACGCTCTATTATTAGGCTTTTGGGAGACATGAGATCGTACAATTATGTTATTGTTCCAACACATGATTTTGACCAAGTTCAATATAGAATACGAGCTATAGATTTTGATCAACAATCTTATGAAGGGAAATTAAAAGTTTATATGCCACAGTTTCTAAAAGAGAATAATAAATTTGTAGACATGGTTCATGATAATTTGCGAGAAGAATCTATAGAACAGTATAAAATTGAAGAACGATCTGTAATTTCAAAAAGAATAATTAGAGTTCACAAGCGTGTTGATTCTCTTTTGTTATGTATGTCTGAAGATGTAATCTCTGCGCCTGAAAAAGTTAAAAATTTAAAAACAGAATTGTACGAGTATACGAAGGACAAAGAGTTTAAAAACTGTAAAAATATGGGAGAGATATTAAAAGTAGGCTTTGATTTTGTGGTTCGAAACTATGAAAATGTAAACCATTATGTAATACATTAAGTCCTTTACTGTTTGATTTACGGTGAGTATATTCACAAATTATGAACGCAATAATTAAAAGGCATTAGATTTACTTTAATTAAGGGGCATTCAAAAAGGTTAATAGTTATCAAAGTCCATATCGTCTAAGTTTTCAAAATCGCCAAAACTCTCATCGTCATCAAGTGCAAAAGGGTCTTCTTCATTTTTAGTAGCTTTGAATTCTTTTTCTGGTGCTTTTTCTGGAACTTCACCAACGGATAGAATTAACTTAGGTAGTTCTTCGTTTGTAGTTTTAGAGACTTCAACCAATTCAACAAAAAAGATCCACATTTCTAAGAAATCATAAACGTAAATCAACTTTTCACCAACATCTTCAATATTTTGTCCTATAGTAGTTGTGGACATAGAAAGTGCATTGGGTGCATCGTCCATATTTATCAGAGGGATTTCTTCTCCCTGGCTCCAATCGTCATCTGTTCTATAAAAGGAAGCCATTTGTTGTCCATTAAAACCAAAAACATTGGAAATTGTTTTGTGCAAGTCTTCCAAAGTTTTGGAGTCGTCTATAGCAATAGTTCTTATAACATCTGCTTTTACATCTAAAACAACTCTAATTTTAAATACCATAATTCTGTTTCATTATTTCTTAGCAAAAATAAACTAACTATTTAAGATTTATAAAATATATATCGTAAAATTTTAATAAATATTGTGTTAAAAAGTTAATTAGCACTGTATGAAACGTAAAGAGGGTAAGGGGTTGGACTTCAAAAGGAATTTTAAAATTTACAATTAAGTAGACCAGGTATTGAGAAGGAAGTTGTATTTTTAACGCCTAAACAATGAGAAATATGGATAAATCCGAAAAACTGCTGTCAATCAATGCGATAACTAAAAATACATTGATGGAAACTTTGGGTATTGTTTATACAGATTTTGGAGATGATTTTTTAGTTGCTACGATGCCTGTAAACTCAAAAGTACATCAACCTATGGGTTTGTTGCATGGAGGTGCTACGGTTGCATTGGCAGAAAGTGTTGGGAGTGCAGCTTCTCATATGTTTGTTGATACCAATAATTTTATAATAAAAGGAATTGAAATAACGGCAAATCATTTAAAAAGTAAAAAATCGGGTTTGCTTACCGCAACGGCTACAATTCTTCATAAAGGGAAAACAACTCACTTGTGGAAAATTGAAGTAAATGATGAAGATGGGGCAATGATTTCTTTTTGTAAACTTACAAATATTGTTTTGCCAAAAACAACCAAATAATACAATTTAGATTGATTACATCACAGTTTTTATTAGAAAATATAAGTAAGGCTTATCAAAGTCAACTGCCCTTTGTAGCTTTTAGAAAACCAAATGATAAAATTGTAAAAGCAATATTTCAGAAGGATGTAGCTTTGCATTATGTCAAGGATTACAAAGAAAGTGGTTTTGTGTTTGCTCCATTTGAGGCAGAGAAGTCTGCTGTGCTATTAATGGCAGATAGCATGTTAGAAGCTGAGGTGTCAGATTTTAAATTTGATAAAGGAAATTTAAGAGAGAGACATGTGTATTCTGAAGGAGCATTGGAAAAAGAAAAACATATCGATTTTGTAAATGAAACAATTTCTTTTTTAAAAAAGGAAGCGGTTTCTAAAATTGTAATAGCACGGTCTAAAAAAATAGCTTGTTTGAAATTTGATTTTTTAGATGTTTTTCAGAAATTGATGGATAGCTATCTTTTGGCAAACGTATATGTTTGGTACCATCCAAAAGTTGGTATGTGGATGGGGGCAACACCAGAAACGTTGTTAGAAATAAAAGGAAACGATTTTAAAACAATGGCTTTGGCTGGTACACAGCCTTATGTGAATAGTCTTGATGTGGTTTGGGGAGAGAAGGAATTGGAAGAGCAACAAATGGTGACAGATTATGTATTGTCTAATTTAAAAAAGACAACAGAAACATTGCAAAAATCAGATGTATATACTGCGAAAGCAGGTGCTTTGTTGCATTTGCGTACGGATATTTCTGGAAGGATTAAAGTTAATAGTTTGAGAGGAAATTCATCAAGTGAATTAAACAACGGATTGGCAAATATGTTAAAGGCCTTGCATCCTACTCCGGCGGTTTGTGGATTCCCAAGAGAAAAATCAAAAAAATACATTTTGGAGAATGAGAATTTTTCACGTTCATTTTATACAGGTTTTCTAGGAGAATTGAATTTAGACAAACAAACTACATTGTTTGTAAACCTTCGTTGCATGGAAGTCATTTCTAAAAATGAAGTACAGTTGTATGTTGGAGGCGGAATCACAGAAAAGAGTGATGCTGAAAAGGAATGGGAAGAAACAGTTTCTAAATGTAAAACTATGGAAAGGGTATTGTAGCTCTTTTAGATAGAAAAAAGAGATTTATGAATATTTGTTTGCAATATAAACAATCGAAGCCATGATCAATTTTTTCAGGATTTTTATATCAATATCAGCCAAGTCTTTTATATAAAGACAAGATTTTCCGGTTTTGTATTTTCCTAGTTTTTCCATTAACTCAGGATATTTACTGAAGCCACTCATAATATACAATGTAAGACTTTGTTTTCTTGGAGAAAAACCAGTCAACATAAAATCACCCTCTCTGCCACTATCATATTTGTAATGATAAGTCCCGAAACCTACAATGCTTGTTCCCCACATAACAGGTTTACTATGGGTACAAGACTTCATCAATTCGAGAATTGTTGAGCAATCAGATTTTCGCTTCTTGTTCTCAATGGTATTTAAAAAATCAGAAACACTATTGTTAGTTGGAATTGTTTTCATGAGAAGTATTTATAATGAATTAGATTATCAAACCGTCTTTTTTATATAAGTCAATCCCTTTTTGAAATAGTTTTTTTATTTCGTTTTCCAATTCAGAATCGATTGTTCTAAAATGAAAACAACTTTTTCCTTTTAATGTTTTTTTTAGAGAGGGACTGATATCAGAAAAACTTTCAGGATGCGTGTAAATTGGAAAGAAGTAGAGTCTGACGTCTTTAGGTTTGGGTTTTATAGAAGCAAAATAAATTCCGTCTACTTTTTTGCGTCCTTGCATAGCGGGCGTATTGCCTATTACTTCAAAATTTTCCTCAGAGTCAAATGTGATTTTTAATGGAGGACAATGTTGGCTAAGTAAGCGGATAAGTTTTTTTCTTAAATTTTCAATAGCATCCATAAGCTTAAAAGTTAAGAGGTCGTTTTTTTTAGATTAAAAGATTGCATGTAGTTAGGGGAACTAAATGATTTGTATTTTATTATTCAGAATTGAATAGTTTCTTAATCACCCAAATATACGCGATTTATTTGTAGTTTTGCTGAGGTAAAAAGCTGTAGCGTTTTTAGTATGGAAATTCTATCAAACGCTATGAGATTAAACAGTAGATTAAGTAAATGAAATATCCGAAAAATGAACTGGCGCAATTGGTAATTGCTTCTTGTATAGTAAATAATATAGAAGATGTAATTGTTTCTCCAGGGTCTAGAAATGCACCTTTGACAATTGGTTTTACCAGTCACCCAAAAATAAATACTTATAGTATTGTTGATGAAAGGTGTGCTGCATTTGTAGGTTTGGGAATGGCACAACAAAAAAGAAAACCCGTTGTTTTAATTTGTACGTCAGGGTCGGCATTGTTAAATTATTACCCCGCAGTTTGTGAAGCATTTTACAGTGATATTCCTTTGATTGTAATTTCTGCAGACCGACCTTCTCACATGATTGATATTGGTGATGGGCAAACGATTCGTCAGAAAAACATATTTGAAAATCATTCCTTATACAATGCAAACCTTATAGAAGGAGATGTTATTGAGAATGAAAAAAACATAGAAAAAGCAATATTAAAAGCAATTGCAGAAAAGGGGCCTGTTCATATAAATGTACCTTTTGATGAGCCTTTGTATGAGACTGTTGGTTCGTTGTTGGAAGTGAAATCCAAAAAAGAAATTGAAGATTCAGAATCATTTTTAAAAGAAATACCATTAGATGTAGAATTTTTGCAAGGCTATGCAGATAGGTGGAATTCGTCTAACAAAAAAATTGTACTGATAGGGGCGCAATATCCAGATGAATTATTGCAAGTACAATTGAAGCATTTTACAAAAGACCCTTCCATATTGGTTTTTACAGAAACAATTTCTAATGCGGTAGATGGAAAATTCATCAATTCAATAGATCAATTGATCTTTCCATTGAATGCTGAAGAATTTGAAGATTTAAAGCCAGATATATTATTGACATTAGGAGGATTGGTGGTGTCTAAAAAAATCAAACAGTTTTTCAGGGAATACCAACCAAAATCTCATTGGCATATCGATTCGAAAAAAGCATTTGATTCATTTCATTGTTTGACACATCATTTTAAGATTTCTCCACAATTGTTTTTTAGTCAATTTTTCTTTTTAACAAAAACAGTAGAAAGTACCTATCAGAAAAAATGGTTAGATGTAAAATTGAATAGAAAAAAGAAACACAAAGCTTACCTATCTAATATTGAATTTTCGGATTTAAAAGTACATGAACTTGTGCATGCTTCCATTCCTGATGGAACACAATTGCAATTAAGTAATAGTTCCATAATTCGTTATGCTCAATTGTTTGATGTAAAACAATCATTACATATTTTTTGCAATAGAGGAACAAGTGGTATAGATGGAAGTACCTCCACAGCAATTGGAGCTGCAATGACTTCAAAAAGACAAACAGTATTTGTGACAGGTGATATTAGTTTTTTTTACGATAGCAATGCACTTTGGAATGCTTATATTCCAGCAAATTTTAGAATTGTATTGGTTAATAATAATGGGGGTGGTATTTTTAAATTTATACCTGGGCCTTCACAAAGTGATGCTTTGGAGTATTTTGAAACTCCTCATGGTTTGAATGCAGCACATTTGTGTAAAATGTATGCGATAGGATATCAGTCGGTTTCTGATGAATTAGAATTAAAGAATGTTTTGGAAGATTTTTATAAAGAATCAGATCGACCAAAATTATTAGAAATACATACACCTTCTGAAATCAATGATGGTATTTTAAAAGGGTATTTTAACAATCTTAAGTAAGTAATTATGGAGTTAGAAATAGGAGAAAAAGTAGATTTAGTGATTGGTCGTTTTACAAATGTTGGAATCAGTGTTTTGGTAAATGATGAATTAGAAGGAATGTTATATAAAAATGAAATTTTTCAACGTGTACGTGAAGGTCAAAAAATAACAGGTTTTGTAAAGTTTATTCGTGAAGATGGAAAAATTGATGTTTCTCTTCAACCAATAGGTTTTTTAAATAAAATAGGAGAGAATGAAACTTTTATTTTGGATAAATTAAAAAGTTTGGATGGAGGTTTTATTGGCTTTAATGATAAGAGCAACCCAGAAGATATCAAGTATCACTTTAGAATGAGTAAAAAATCTTTTAAAAGCGCAATTGGTGGTTTGTATAAAGCAAAATTGATTGTGATTTCTGAAGATGGAATTCAGTTGGTAGGTGAAAATGAATAGAATGTCTCCTTGAGAGGACTCGAGCAATTATGAATATCGAATTTAAATAACAAAAAAGAGGTGAGTTTTAATTAAAGTAAGATCAAAGTATCATTGGTATTAACATCCTTAATCCTCTTTTTTGTTCTTTCCTGACTTGTGTCTAATTTAGTGTTTTACAAACGTAGTTGGTGTTGGTTTCTACAGATCAAGTTTTTATTCTACTGCGTCTTCTTCAACTTCTTCTTCTTTTTCTTCTAGTTGTGTATTTTGTAGGTTTTGTGTTTTGAGCAATGCTGCAATCCTTTTTATGTTGATAAAAAAGCCATCAGCTTTGGAAGAACCAACGGGTATTTTGGCATAGCCACGCTTGTAAGAAAGTGAAGCGTTTCGATAATCTAATTGCTTTTCATAAAATTGTCCCAAATAGTAATCTCCTAAAGGCTCTTTAGGGAAGTGCTCTAAGGCTAAATTTCCAAAAGCCTCCAAATGAATCCCTTCTTCTTTATCGATAACTAGTCCTTCGATAGCTATAAAATCTTCTTTTCGAATGTCAATTTTTGTACCATATAAATATTCAATATTTTCATATTTGTATTGAAGGTATTCCATTGCTGCCAAAGGAGATAAATAAGCAATGTTGTCTTTAAATTCTTTTTTTGAAATGCTAGAGTACATAGAGAATATATGATCTAAACTGCTAGCAATACTTTGCGGAATAGTTACTGTTTCAGAAACTTTGTCGAAATATTCGAATTTATAATTGAAAAATACATTCGGAATTCCAGCAAGTTTTACATCAACAGCATCAATTAATTTTTTCTTTTTTTGAGTTGTATTCTTACCATGTGCTAAATAATAAAAACATTCTTTTCCTTTTAATTCTGTAACATATTTTCTTAGGTACTCAGGCATGTCTTCCGCATAAGAAGGATTTAAGTTGATGTATCCATTAAACGTAGGTCTTTTATGTAATAAGAAATAATTACTAAAATTAGCTGTCAGTTCATTTCCAACAATCGTTTTGAAATTGGCAATTCTATAGTTCTCCTTCATAAAAGGAATGAGTTCTTTGTCAATATACTCATACACATTCATACTAAGGTTGGTAGGATAACTGTTATTAAGATGGTAACCATAATCTCTTTGTCTGAAAACTTCAATATTTTGAGAAATACCAACAATAACCTGTGCAGGTATTTTATTTCTTTTGGAAAACAATTTTGAGATGGCCACATAAGAATCGAATAGTTCATCAGAATCTAAGACTAGGGTCAAAGGATATTTGTTTTTATTCACTTCATAAGATTCAGGAATAAAAACTTTAACAACTTTGACTTCGCTTAAATAAGTTGAATGGATGTCTTTTTCAACAATTTCTTGTGCGAAATTTGTTGTGAAAACAAAAAAGAAAAGAATACATAAAAAAATGTTTTTCATAAGAAAGCAAATTATTTGAATGTTCGAAAGTACTAATTTTTTTAGTTTTTTCAATAGTTATATATTTACAACGAATTAAAAATGTATTTATGATGCAAGCAAAATGGGAGGTTGTAAAACCTTCAAGTCACTTAGGAGAAGAATATCAAGATATTACCTATAATAAATCAGGAAATGTTGCAAGAATAGCATTCAATCGTCCAAACGTTAGAAATGCGTTTCGACCTAGAACTACGACAGAATTGTACGATGCATTTTACAATGCACAAGAAGATACGTCTATTGGTGTGGTATTATTGTCTGCTGAAGGCCCTTCGACTAAAGATGGAGTTTATTCATTTTGTTCAGGGGGAGATCAAAAAGCTCGTGGGCACCAAGGTTATGTAGGAGAAGATGGAATGCATCGATTGAATATATTGGAAGTACAACGTTTGATTCGTTTTATGCCAAAAGTAGTGATTGCTGTTGTACCAGGTTGGGCAGTAGGAGGTGGTCATAGTTTGCACGTAGTTTGTGATTTGACTTTAGCGAGTAAAGAACATGCAATTTTTAAGCAAACCGATGCAGATGTTACTAGTTTTGATGGAGGTTACGGTTCTGCTTATCTGGCAAAAATGGTCGGACAGAAGAAAGCAAGAGAAATTTTCTTTTTGGGAAGGAATTACTCTGCGCAAGAAGCATATGAAATGGGGATGGTAAATGCAGTGATTCCGCATGAAGAATTGGAGGATACGGCATATCAATGGGCTCAGGAAATATTGGAAAAATCACCAACTTCTATTAAGATGTTGAAGTTCGCTATGAATTTGACAGACGATGGTATGGTTGGACAACAAGTGTTTGCAGGAGAAGCAACACGTTTGGCATACATGACAGAGGAAGCAAAAGAAGGAAGAAATGCTTTTTTAGAGAAAAGAAAACCTAATTTTGATAAGAAGTATATAGTGTAAAGGTAAAAAGTCTAAAGTAAAAAGCCCGAAGTAAAAAGTTCAAGTGGCTTTCGACTTTCGACTTTCGACTTGCAACTTTTTACTTTCAACTTTTAATAAAAATAAATGAAACCACAAATAGTTACCTTTTTAATAAAATGTCCCGATCAGAAAGGGATTATAGCAAAACTAACTCACTTTTTTTACCAAGAAGGATTTAATATTATAAGTTCACAGCAATATACAAATTCAGAAGAAAAAAAATTCTTTATGCGTATTCGTTTGGCTTCAGATGCTTCTGTGGTTTTGAGTAAAGAGCAGTTGGAGGAACGATTTGCTAGGGTTGCTGAAGCTTACCAGATTAATTGGAAAGTAGATTATGGAAGGAAAAAGCAGAAAGTAGCAATAATGGTTTCTCATACAAGTCATAATTTATATGATTTATTGCATCGTCATAAAGAAGGGAAACTCTTATGTGATGTGAAAATGGTGGTAAGTAACCACCTTAAATTAAAGCCTGTTGCCGATATGTTTGAGATTCCGTTTCATTATTTACCTGTAAGAAAAGAAACCAAAGCACAGCAAGAAAATGATTTGACAACGTTATTTGATGACAATCGAATTGATTTGATAATAATGGCAAGGTATATGCAGATTTTATCTACGGATTTTGTAGCACATTTTCCGCATAAAATCATCAATATCCACCATTCTTTTTTACCCGCTTTTCAAGGAGCAAATCCGTATAAGAGAGCTTATGAACGAGGGGTGAAGTTGATTGGTGCTACAGCACATTATGCAACAGAAGATTTGGATGAAGGACCAATTATTGAACAAGGAGTAGAAAGGGTGTCACATGAAAGCTCTCCCACATCGTTAAAAAATATTGGGGCAGATATTGAAACAATGGTATTGGCTAGAGCTGTAAGTTGCCACCTGAACAACCAGATAATAGTTGACGGAAACAAAGCAATTGTTTTTCCCGAAGCAGGTGAGTAGGTGGTTTTAAAGTCTTGAATTCCAAGAAAACAAAATAATAAAGAGATAAACACTATGAAAATTATTTGCATAGGACGTAATTACGCCAAACATATTGAAGAGTTAGGAAACGATAAACCAAAAGAACCTGTGTTTTTCTTAAAACCAGATTCAGCTATTCTTCCTAAAAAAATGCCTTTTTTTATACCACCTTTTTCTAATGACATTCATTATGAAGTAGAGGTATTGGTGAAAATAAATAAAGTAGGAAAACACATAGATGCCAAATTTGCTCATAAATATTATGATGAAATTGGGTTAGGAATTGATTTCACAGCTCGGGATGTTCAGATGGAATGTAAAGAAAAAGGTTTGCCTTGGGAAAAAGCAAAAGCCTTTGATGGGAGTGCGGTAATTGGAAATTTTTATGAAAAAAATAAATTTGAAAATCTACAAGAGTTGCCTTTTTCATTGCATAAAAATGATAAGCTGGTACAAGACGGAAATACAAATACAATGCTTTGGAATATAGATGAATTGATTTCTTATGTATCTCAGTATTTGACTTTGAAGAAAGGGGATGTTGTTTTTACAGGGACACCTGCTGGTGTTGGAGCTGTTGCTGTAAATGATATTTTAAGAGGAGAGCTCAACGGTGTGAAAAATTTCGAAATTAAAATAAAATAAAATCTATTGCATTTCTTCGATAGAGTTTCTTAAAATATTCTAAGAGGGGTGATGGTGACGGAATCTTTAAAAATTAAAGGAGACAATTCTTGGATCCATTCTTTTTTTTCTCTTTCTTTTTTTAAGGAGTATTTATCAAGTGTTTTTCTTTCCCAAAGAGGTGTTTTGGTTTCAAGAAAAAAAAACTTTCGGTTAGAGAGGGTGAGCTTTTTAGCCAATTGATTAAAAATTCGTTCTTCTGGAGGAATAGGAACCATTAATTCATAGGTAGCCCATTTTCCAAGGTCAATTATTTTACCATAATACAAGTGTTTTTGAAGAATTTCATGCTTTTTCAATTGAGGGATGCTTCGCTCACTCAATATGTATAAATTTGAAATGTCTCCAGAGTACAGAGAGAAGGAAGTGTAATTATCCCAAAGTCCAATAAATTTCAGAAATGGAGCTGTTAAAATAAAAGCCAAAACAGTATAGATAATTTTATGTTTTCTCCAAATGGAACAAGAGAATTTTATTTTATCTGTACTGTTGTAGAAAAGGAGAAATACTACAATTATCATGAAAATATTCCATGGATATACAATATAGTTTCCATTCATAGCAAAGGGACTTAAATACAATAAAATGAATAGATGCATTGAGCCGATAAAAAGTGCAGCATTTTTCCTAGTGGAGGTGAAATACAGTAGAACTCCACTAACAATTTCTAAAATTGGCACTGTATACCCAAAAGTTTTGAATAGATTGATGAAAGTTAGATTTTGTATTCGAAAAAAATCTACGGCAAAACTTTCTATAATTAGTTCGTTGAAAAAAGGATTGAGTTTATGAATTCCACTCCAAATATAAATTCCAATAAATAGCATTCTTAAAAAATTGATTTTATTTTTTTTAGAAGTATTGAAAAGGAAGGGAAATAATGTGAGTATGTAGATGTATACCCATGGTTGCCATCGCATTTGATCTTCGAGAAGTAGATACAGAAGAGATGTAAATAGGAAGAAAATTGAATTTTTTCTATCAAATAAAACGACAGAAATTAATGAGCCAATAAGAATACTTAGCGCAATTTTATTAATTGCTATTATAGTTGTTTTAAAAAAAATAAAAATTGGCAATACAGGAAAATTTCGTTCAACTCCCCAGAGATTGAAAGACATAAGGATTCCTATTAGAAAAAAGAAACAGGTTGTCTTTTTTAGGAATGAGGTTGTGTTAATATTCGACATCAAGGACATTATTCTGCCAAAAGTAATTATAAATAAGTTATTGTTTGAAAAATTTGAATAGCAACTTTATTACCGAGGTATGTGTGGTATATAAAATTGTACTACAGTAATAATAAAAACAAAAGCCCCCTAAGAAAAGCCCCTAGAGGCTTTCAAAAATAATCAACATTTACCTTCTTCACTAAGTTCATAAAGTGCATCTAAAAGCAGATGTACATAGCGAGAAGCATATTGGTTACAAAGTTCAGGGTCTACCAGATACGTAGCCAAATGGTGGACACATTTTAAAGCTTCTGTGTAGTCTTTTACCTCGGCAGAGCGAAGTAGGTCTAATAAATTTTGTTGTGCGGCTGTAACCTTTACAGTTTTGGTTACAAATTTTTTTCCTTCTGTCATGTCGAAAAATATTTTGCGTACGAGATTGCCTTTAGGGTTGACAGAACGTTCTAGGAACGGACTAACACACCTTTCGGAAATGTTACCACTAAGGATAAACCTTGGGCAATCTCTTATCGTTAAAATTGTTGTTGTAGGATTTCTCCTAAAACGTTCTGTCGGTTCAAAAATACAAATTATTTTTTTCTTTGTGCCAGTTCTTGAAGTTTTGTATGGTATTTCTTTTTTTGTTTTGAAGAACTTTGATTTATGTAATATTACCATCTTTAAGTAGGTATAATGATATTTAGGTTTGAATAAAAAACCTTATTTTTAACAAGGTTTTTTTGCAGTGAAGTATTGCTAAAGAATCTTAAAAAAAATGAATCGAAAAATAAACGAAAAGTTGGTTTATCCTTTGTCTTATAGGGATAATGAAATTTTTTGTTTTGATGTATAGAGTTGTACACAAACTAAAATTAAATGATACCTGACTCTCAAGAATACGAAGAAGAAACCTACGAAGAAGTAAAGGAAAGATACATCTTATTTGGAAAAGATCTTTATGAAATATTAAAACAAAATGAACCTAAAGTCTTTAATTATTTAAAGTTTTATAAAGCAACTAAGCTCATTGAAAAAACAACGTGGGGAGAGGCAGAAACAGAAAATAGTTATGCAATTTATGATGATGGGATAAATTCTTTCGGAATACAATTAGAACCTTTGTCTGAAGTTATTTGCTTACATAATAAAAATGCGCAGATTGAAATTGGAGATTGGGATGGAAATAATTATTATTCTGAGAGTATTAGATTTATAAAGGAAGAATTATTAATCCAATAATATTGTAAACCAGCATAAATAATATTGAAAAAATTAACTCAGAGAAAGAAATTACTATGGAGATTATTATTAATGAAAAATACGGAGAACTAGCAGTCGAATGGCAATATCAAATGCTATGTATTTTAAAAGAGAGTTTGAAAAAACATAGCATAGAAAACAGTAAGGCAAAAGATATTTGCGGTGACTTTACTTTCGATTTCGCAATGCTTCAAGATCAAGGAGAAATCAGAGTTGAAAAAGAGCAATACAGACCTGTGATTTGTTTTGAAAATACAAAAGAAGAATTAATTTATAATTCAGATGATAATATTCAACTGCATGAGTATGCATTTGGAAATACTGACGAAGCGTTCGAAGAATAAACCTGCACGATTGCATTGTGTGATTAACGTTAAGTAAAATAGTTGCATTAAAAATTAAAATATTAATGATAATATCAGCTTTGTCTGTATAACGAGCAATGTCAATTACGAACGTAGTGAAGTAATCCCAGATAAGTAAGAGCTTTTATGTTTAGTTTGAGCTCCCGCAAGATTGCACGTATGGTAAATTGAAATATTGTATCGTTGACTATTATAAAATAATCTTAAAAAAATTAAATCAAAAAAAATCACGAAAAGTTGGTTTATCTTGTGTTCTTCTCGGAACAATAAAACTTTATGTTTTGTTCTAACAAATTAAATTGAAAGAATATCCATAATCTGAAAAGTGTATTTGATACGAAATAAAAAAGAAACCTAAGAAGAAAGAGAATGAACAATTTGAAAGACTTAAATATCGAAAAAGAACTTTTGCCACTCTTTGATTATTCTCTAAATAGATTCGCAAGGAAAAAAATTACTACGATTTTAGAAAGGCCTTTGCAATCGACAGATGAGATCACCGAACGCCAAAATATATTAAAGGGTTTTACAGCAAATAATAAAATCTTAAAGGAGTATTCATATACCGTTTTATATTTAAACGAAGTCTATTTTTTTCTGAAAGATGAAAAGGTTGAAGACCTGTCACAAAAGAGACTTAAGTACCGATTATTTGCTTCTAAACAAGAAAAAATAAATTACATAAGCAAGTTCGGTCTATTGATATTATTTTTTCATCGTTTGCAATCAAAGTATTTTTTAAGGATCGATTTAAAACAATTTCCAAAAGAATATAGCACGAATATCAAACGGATTTCACAATTTCTATCGTACTTCGAACTTGATAAACATGAATACATTATAAGAGAAGACAGGTTAAAAGACAAACAGGTTATAGAATTGACAGAGAAAATTTTTGAACTCAAACAAAAGGAATTGATTGCTCCTTTTTGGGAAGATTTATTTTTGTTCGAGGCGTATCTTTCCATCAATTTAGGAATTCTAAAATACAATTTCACATTTCCAAATTTCGAAAAAAAACACATCAAGCTGGTAGATTTTTATCATCCTTTGATTGAAAAGCCCGTCAAGAATAATTTTGAGACTATTAGCAATGTAATTGTATTGAACGGACCAAATATGTCGGGTAAGTCAACTTTTTTGAAGGCGGTTGGCCTTTGCGTGTATTTTGGTCATTTGGGAATTGGAATACCTGCTGCTTCTGGAGAGATTCCATTTTGTGATCATTTTTCTATCGATATAAACAGAAGAGACGATATTCTAAATGGATATAGTCATTTTATGACTGAGGTTATGAACTTAAAAAATGTAGTTGAAAATGCCTCGAACGGAAAGCAATGTTTTGCGATTTTTGATGAGCTTTTTAGCGGTACTAATGTAGAAGATGCCTACGAAATTTGCAGTACAACAATAAACGGTCTTAGTAAATATAATAATTGTTATTTTTTAATATCTACGCATATTCAAGAACTGAAAAATGTTTCAAATGAACAAATTTCAAATTATTATATAGATTGTGAGTTAATAGAGAACAAACCAACGTTTACCTACAAATTGAAAAATGGTTGGTCCGATATCAAAGTCGGACGAATTCTATTCGAGAGTGAAGGGTTAAACGAAATGCTGAAGTAAAAAGAGTGTTCCCTGAATACTTGATGAATGTTTTGATGAAAACGCTACATAGCACTATACATAAATAATCACTAAATTTATAAGAGTTGACTATAAGTTATAGAAAGGATGTATCTTAACGAACATTTAAAAAATAGTTGCAAAAACATGAATCCTGAACAAAATTACATAGAGATAAACAAAGAATCTTGGAATAATAGAACCGAAACTCATCTGAAATCTGAATTTTATGATTTAAAAGGTTTTTTAAAAGGAAATACATCTTTAAATGACATAGAGTTAAAGCTACTTGGAGATCTAAAAGAGAAAACTATTTTACATCTACAATGCCATTTTGGACAAGATAGTATTTCGTTGAGCAGACTAGGAGCAGAGGTAACAGGTGTTGATTTATCAGACAAAGCAATTGAAAAAGCAAAACAAATAGCAAAAGAGACCAATACAAATACGACTTTCATTTGTTGTGATATTTACGATTTACCAAAATACTTAGACAAAAAATTTGATATTGTTTTTACAAGTTATGGAACTATTGGGTGGTTGCCTGATTTAGACAAATGGGCAAAAATCATTTGTAAATATCTAAAGCCAGGCGGTCAATTTATTTTTGTTGAATTTCATCCTGTAGTATGGATGTTTGATGATAATTTCGAGAAAATAGGATATAATTATTTCAATTCAGGAGCTATTTTGGAAACAGAAAGTGGAACATATGCCGATAAAACAGCAGATATAAGTCAAGAATACGTTATGTGGAATCATAGTTTAAGTGAGGTAATCAATAGTCTCCTCAAAAACGAAATTATTATAGAGGCATTTAATGAGTTTGATTACTCTCCTTACAACTGCTTTAATAAAACCATAGAAATTCAACAAAATAGATATAGAATTGAACACTTAGAAAATAAAATACCAATGGTTTATTCGATTTTAGCGAGAAAGAAAAGCGAGCGTTAAGAAAGATGTCATGAAATGATTTGTTTACGTTATTTTGCTAATGAATCTGGTTATCAGTCGTTTTATTATTTCTGAAAGGTTAAAGAAAACTACATTTGAGTAGCTATAACTAACTAAAAAAAATAATATGCAAAAAGTATTCGCGATAATTGGAATCTTTATGTTTACCTATGTAAATGGACAAACTAAAGTAGTGACAAACAAATTAGATTTTATAAAAAATAAAATAACAAAGAAACAATCGGATATTGTTTTTAATAAGATAAAAGCATTTCCAGAAAACACACAAGTTTCTATAGCAATTATAAAAGAGGGGGAAGTATCTTATTTTGGTGCAAAGTGTATAAATGATGAAGTGCGCTATGCTAATAATTCTAACAATGTTTTTGAAATAGGTTCTTTAACCAAGTTATTTACATCCACGATATTGTCAAATTTTGTTTTGGAGTCTAAATTAAAATTGAATGATCCTATTCAGAAATATTTTAACATCCCCGTAAAAAATAAGGAAATAACAATTTTACAATTGGCAAATCATACAGCTGGATTACCGAAATTTCCGTCAAATTTAGATTTAAATAAAGCAGATCAAACAAATCCTGCCAAGGCATATGATGAAGATAAATTGAAGGAATATATTACAGAAGGGTTAGAAACCATTAAGACTCCTGGAACTAGCTATGAATATTCAAATATAGGAGCAGGAATATTAGGATATCTTTTAACAGAGTATTCTAATTTAAGTTATGAAGGGTTGCTTAAAAAGTATATATTTTCAAAATACGGTATGACAAATTCTACAACGAACAGGCAAAAAATAAAAGCAAAATTAATTGAAGGACTGGATAAGGAAGGTAAAAAAACAGCAAACTGGGATTTAAACGCCTTAGTGGCTGCAGGTGGTGTTTTATCAAATGTAGAAGATCTGTCTAAATTTGCATTGGCTCAGTTTAATGATACTAATAAAGAACTTGCACTCACAAGAAAATCAACATTCAATTCTTCTGAAGAAATGGAAGTAGGATTGGCGTGGAAAATAATTAAACCATTCAGCAATTTTCGTTGGTTTGCACACAATGGTGGAACAGGAGGTTATTCTTCTTTGATTGCTTTGGATATAGAAAAAAGAAATGGGATTATTGTATTGTCTAATGTTTCTACTTTCAATGAAAAGACAAGGAATATAGATTTTCTTTGTTTTGAATTAATGAAATCATTAGTAAAGAAATAAAAAGATAGCTAAGAAGTAAGCCATCACAAATATCAAAATAAATGGAAAGTCTTTTTTTAAGAGTTTTCTTAGTTTTTTAAATTCAAAAAACATCTTATCTTTAACAAGGTTCTTTTGCTGTGAAATGTATAAACAGGTAAAAAAAATGAATAAGGAAGCTATGTAGTAGTTTTCTTTTATTAACAATAATTGAGATTCACTAAAATCTAATAACATGGAGAATTTAAATAAAAGTATAAAAAATCATTACTTAAAAGAAGAACTTTATGAAGATATTCTCAAGCGTTTAATAGAGCAAGAAATTGCTTTTGATAAAGTAAAAAGATCAGACATTGCTGGTGTAGATGAGTTTCACGTACGTGGTGCAGCAGTATCAAAAGAACTTGCCGATAGTGTAGATTTAAAAGGAGTATCTGTTTTAGATGTAGGTTGTGGCTTAGGAGGACCTTGTAGAATGCTTGCAGACGAATACAATTGTCAAACTACAGGAATAGACTTGAGTAGTGAATATATAAGAACCGCTACCAAATTATCCCAACTCGTAAATCTAAATGAAAAAACGATCTTTATACAAGGAGATGCCACTCAACTTCCATTTGAAGACAATGCCTTTGATGTTGTTTGGACACAACATGTTCAAATGAATATTCCAGATAAGAAAAAGTTTTATTCAGAAATAAATAGAGTATTAAAAACAGGTGGATATTTTCTTTTTTACGACATTTTAAAAAAAGGAGAAGGAGAAATTCTTTACCCAATGCCTTGGGCTACTAATGAGAACCTTAGTTTTTTATTCAAAGAAGCGGAAATGGATATTATTTTGAAGGAGCTTGGTTTGACAAAAGAACAATCCATAAATCAAACGGAAGCAGGAATTGCATTTTTTAATGCACTTGTTGCTAGGCTCAAAGAATTTGGTCCTCCTAAAATGGGATTGAATGTTTTGATGGGAGAAACTACAAAGCCAAAATTAATGAACCTACTGAATCATTTGAAAAATGGAGAGCTAGAACTTAAAAGTGGCGTTTATAAAAAGGGGAATTGAATTATATAAGCAAATAGAGTTGTCTTCTAGCTGATATTTGTGAGGGATATATAGCGATTTCCAATAGAATTATTACAGTGCCAAATGTGATTTTTTATGAATAATTAATAAATTGTGACTATGAAAAAATCACCTTATCTTTATCAAGATTCTTTTACAGTGAAAAAGAGAAGAGAAGTTTTAAAAAAAAATTGAAGAAAAAAACAAAAAATGGAAGTGATTAAAAACGGCAACCAAAATGATTCAGGTCAAACAATTATTATCAATCAAGAACACAAATCAAATGGAATAGGAACAGCTGGATTTATTCTCGCTTTGATAGCTCTATTTTTGGGGTGGATTCCTATTTTAGGATGGATCATCTGGATGCTAGGGCTTCTTTTTTCTTTCATAGGTATTTTTAAATCGCCACGAGGTTTGTCGATTGCGGGATTAATTATATCCTTATTAGGAGTCATTTTATTAGTTGTTGTTTTTGCAGGGATTGGAGCTGCATTTATGGCTATGTAATTATAAAATTAAATGGCAATACAAGTCTATTATAGAAATTTTTTCAAATTTTTAATTAGACTTTTTTTATTTAAATGAGTTAGTAAACACTAGTAACTAAGCACAAAAAGAATAGGTTGAAAAATAAATATCTTTTTAAATCGGAGCGACTAGGCTTTCGAAATTGGATGCAAGAAGATTTGACTCAATTTGCAAAACTAAATGCAGATTTGGAGGTTATGAGATATTTTCCAAAACAATTGACTGAAAAAGAAACAGAAGAATTTATTGAGCGATTGCAAAAACATTATGAAAAAAATGGTTACAATTATTTTGCCACAGAAATTTTAAAAACAGGAGAATTTATTGGGTTTGTAGGGCTTGCTTATCAAGATTATGAAACGGATTTTAATCCAGCTGTGGATATTGGTTGGCGTTTGAAAAAATCTTCTTGGGGGAATGGATATGCAACAGAAGGTTCAAAAAGATGTCTAGAATATGCCTTCAAGGAATTGAAGTTAGAAAGAGTCATTTCAACCTGTACAGAAAAGAATAGCAATTCAGAAAATGTAATGAAGAAGATTGGAATGATAAAAAAGGGAATGTTCAACCACCCAAAATTGAAAGCATTTCCAGAATATGAGAAATGCATTTGGTATGAAATAAAAAAAAGAACTTGGAACAATGCACGGTATTAATAAGAGGCTCCTCTTCTTTAAAAATGAAAATACTACTTCGAAATACAATTCTATTGGTTTTTATTAAATCCTAAATAAGAATAAAATTGGAATCAGAAGAAACTTTTAATCAACTTGAAAATTATTTTGGGAAGTCAAACCTAAAAATCGAATACATTTTTGAATCCGATTTGGATGTTTTAAGTCCAAAGCAATTTTCAAAAATTCAATTGACACATTTACCAATAGGCAAAGTAATTATTGGAGGGGAATTTGATACACAAATTCAGAATGCCGTTTTTGCTTTAGAAATGTTAAAAAAAGAAATAAATAATTGAGATAAAGAGTTTTTAAGTTTGTTCTGAAAAGTGGAAAAGGATGTCTAGTTATGAGCTCTGATTTTTAGTCTGTTAGTGGAAGATAAAGGATCTAAAAGAAAGAATTTTTTATTACTTTCGTTACTGTGAATTCAAGTCTGTAAATTTTAAATTGCTATAGGGTTAACTAAATATAAAAATTGAAGAATGAAAATTATTGAATTAAATCAAAGATTAGATATCAACGAAAATAAGAAGTTGAGTAAAACATATTTTCAATTTGAAAGACTTCTAAAAGAATTAAGTGATAGAGAGTTGCCCAAAGAAATAATTGATTTCATAAATCGCAATGTTGAGGGATTAAATTTAATTCCAAGTTCAGAAAAAAGATTGAAGACTCAAATTATAAAGAGACAATCAAAAATTATTAGGGAGATTGAAAAAGAACTTAAAATTGTTCCTAAAAATTACTACCGAAATACTTGGCTTGCAATAGGGATGAGCGTATTTGGGATTCCGTTTGGAGTTGTTTTGGGAACAAGTCTGAACAATATGGGCTTAATTGGAATAGGCTTGCCTATAGGAATGGTTATTGGCCTTGTTGTTGGTTCAGGAATGGATAAAAAAGCACTAGAAGAAGGACGACAGCTTGATTTAGAGATAAAGCACTAAAGATAAAAACAGGTTGCTTTTTAGATATCAATTCGTGATAACAATACCTGTTGCATAGATACAATGAGTTAAAAAAAATGATTATAAAATAAAAAACGAATGAAACAATTAATTTTAAAATCAGTATGGATTCTCTGTACGATTGCATTATTTATTTCTTGTAAAAAGGAAAGTGTAAAAGTATATACAGATGCTGAGGTTAAGGCAGAATCAAAAAAAGTAAATGATTTTTTTCAGAATTCATTTGATGAGCAAGTGAATGCTTATCCAGAATTTCAAACAAGATTAGGAATAAAAAAGGATTACGGAAAATTGAACGACAATTCTCCATTGGCAGCTGAGAGAGATTTAGAAAAAAGTAAAAAAGAACTTGTTTGGTTGACAGATTCAGTGGATGTAGATGTGCTTTCAAAAGGCGCTTTGTTGAGTTACAAACTTTTCAAACAGAATGTTGAAAATACTATTGACGATTATAAATACAGGCTACATAATTATCCTGTAAATCAAATGCATGGAGCACAGTCTGGCAAGCCAGCATTCTTAATAAATATGCACCGTATTGATACTCTTTCTGATGCGGATTCCTATATATCCAGATTGAATGGTTTTAATAAGTATTTTTCTCAATTGGTAGAAAATCTAAAGGCGCGTGAAGCAATTGGAATTATGCCTCCAAAGTTTGTGTATGATAAAGTAATACAAGATTCAGAAAATATATTGGTAGGACAACCATTTGATAAAACAGATAAGCAAAGTACTTTATTTAAGGATTTCATGAAGAAGGTTGACAAATTGAAACTTGAAGATAAAGTAAAGTCAAACTTAGAAAAGAAAGTGAAGGAAGCCTTGTTAAAATCCGTAAAACCGGCTTATGAGGGACTTATTTCTTTTATGAAAGAACAGAAGCAAAGAGCAAATTCTGATCATGGAGTATGGAAGTTTCCTGATGGTGAAGCATTTTTTAACAATGCTTTAAAAAGAACAACGACTACCAACTTAACTGCTGATGAAATTCATAACATAGGATTGGCAGAAGTTGCTAGAATTCATGGGGAAATGGATGCAATTCGAAAAAAGGTTGGATTTAAGCGAGATTTACAAGCGTTTTTTCAATTTATGAAAACTGACAAGCAATTTTATTATGCTGCAGATAAAAAAGGAAAAGATGCCTATTTGACAAAAGCGGTGGCTATTATAGATAGTATGAAAACGAGGTTGGATGAGATATTTATAAGCAAACCAAAAGCAGATATTATGGTGAAGGCTGTTGAAGCATTTAGAGAAAAATCGGCTGGAAAAGCATTTTATAATCGTCCTGCAGCAGATGGTTCTAGACCAGGGATTTATTATGCCAATTTATATGATATGGAATCGATGCCAACCTATCAAATGGAAGCATTGGCATATCATGAAGGAATTCCAGGACATCATATGCAACTTGCAATTCAACAAGAATTAGAGGAGGTTCCCATGTTTAGAAAATTTGGTGGATATACGGCATATACGGAAGGTTGGGGATTGTACTCTGAGTTTATTCCAAAAGAAATGGGCTTCTACGCCGATCCTTATTCTGATTTTGGACGTTTGGCAATGGAATTGTGGAGAGCCTGTAGATTGGTAGTTGATACTGGAATACATACAAAAAAATGGACACGTGAAGAAGGAATTAAATATTATACTGACAATACACCAAATGCTGAGTTAGATGCCGTTAAAATGGTAGAAAGACATATTGTAATGCCAAGTCAAGCAACCGCGTATAAGATTGGAATGTTGAAAATTTTAGAATTGCGTAAAAAAGCAAAAGATGCTTTGGGTGAAAAATTTGATATTCGTGATTTCCATGAGGTAGTGGTTTCCCATGGTGCAATTCCTTTGAATGTTTTAGAAGATTTTGTTGATGAGTATATTGCTTCTAAAAATGATGCACATTAAAATGTTTTTTTTGATATAAAAAGCAGTAAAAAATAAAAAAGATGAATTTAATTTCAGAATGGACCAAAATAAGAAAACATTTTAATACAAGTTTTGGTTCAAACTTTCACGTATCAATAGCATCTGTAGATGCAGAAAATAATCCAACGGTTACACCGATCGGAACGTTGTTTTTGAATGACAATCAGACAGGCTTTTATTTTGAAAAATTCCCTTCCAAATTACCAAAGCATGCGAGAAATAATCGAAATATTTGTCTTTTAGGAGTCAATAGTGGCTTGTTTTTTTGGTTGAAATCTTTGTTCAAAGAAAAGTTTTCTGAGTATCCTGCAATCAAACTTTATGGCGAACTTGGAGAAAAAAGAAAAGCAACGAGTCACCAGGTTAAAAGACTAAACCGAAGAATGAGAATGACCAAAGGACTAAAAGGAAATAGTTATCTATGGAAAGAAATGGAATTCATTCGAGAAATAAAATTTACCAATGCAGAAAAAATAAATTTGGGTAAAATGACCCAAGAATTGTAAAAGAAAAAAAAGAAAAAGGAAAAAAAATGAAAAAGACATTCAAAGCAAAATTTGAATATTGTCATGTATATGATGATAAGATAATTTTAACAAAAACACCAGAGATTGGTGATTTGGTAACTGATTATGGGAAATCCATCCATGATTTTTTTAAAACACTGATGGTATTTTTAGTTGCGACTCCTATATTCACCTCAATTGCAGTTGCCTTTTATTATGAAGGTTATTTGAAATTATCAATTTTCTCTGGTTTGTGGGCACTGTTTTTTTTGATGTTAGCGTTTTATTCTATTTTGTTTACTTCTGGGATTCCTGTATTAATGAGAGATAGCATTGTAAGTGTAAAGATGCTTTCTAAAAGAAATGCGATTGAATTTCGTTTTAAAGGTTTTGGAAGAGTCAAGAAAAGGTATTTACTTTTACCTGAAGATGAATCTGAAAAACAGGTCGTTAGGAATGGTTTGTTTGACGAAGGTGTGTTTAGAGAAGATAATCTGTGATAAAAATGAAATTAAAACCAACTTTACTTGAAGATTTGCATCAGATTATTCAAATTGAAAAAGACAGTTCAAATATTGAATTTATTACTTCCAGTGATTTAAAACAACATGAGTTTTCCATCCAAGATAAAAATCAGTTACATTTGTCAGCCTTTAATGAATACAACTCATTAATCGGATTTGTACTATTAGTAGGCACTGAAGATGTGCACAATGCAATGGAATTAAGGAGGATTATTGTTACTGAAAAAGGAAAAGGTTATGGAAGTAAAATAATTGAATTGATTAAAGAAAAATGCTTTAGAACCTATAAATGCAATCGTTTGTGGTTAGATGTCTTTAGTTTCAATAAACGAGCACTGCAATTGTATAAGAAACATAATTTCAAGGAAGAGGGAGTTCTTAGAGAATGTATAAAAGTAAAAGAAGATTATAGAAGTTTGGTAGTGCTATCAATTCTTAAAAAGGAATATAAAAATGCTGACAACTGAAATAAAAATATATATAGACAAAAGTGTATTGTGCTGGTTGGCAACTTCTTCTAAAGAGAATGTGCCAAATGTATCACCAAAAGAAATTTTCACTTACCACGGGGAAGAATTCATTATTATAGCGAATATCGCTTCTCCACAAACGAATAAAAATATAAAATACAATAATAAAGTTTGTATTAGTTTTATCGATGTTTTGGTGCAAAAAGGATTTCAAATTCATGGTCAAGCAACGATTATTAAAAATACAGATGATGAGTTTTCTGAACTGGAACCTAATTTGCTTAAAATGACAAAGGGGAAGTTTCCTTTTTCAACAATTATCAAAATTAAAATTGAAAAAGTAAAACCCATCATAGCTCCGAAGTACTTACTTTACCCAGACACAACAGAAAAAGAACAAATAGAAAGCGCTAAAAAAACGTATGGATTGGAATCATAATGACATCGGTTTTTACCAAAGAGAATTCAATTGAGTATGTTTTTTTGTAAGAATAATTCACACGAAAATTTAAAATAAAAACAAACCTTTTACAATAAAAACAGTCTAAAGTCTTTATAAAGAATTTAGACGAAATGAATTGCAGAGTACAAAATAAGTCTTAAATGAATAAAGTTGCTTTTTATGCCATTCTATTAAGTGCCATTATAGCTGGTACAAGTGGCGTATTTATAAAACACCTGCCAAGTATGACCGTTGGAAGTATTGCATGGTTCAGAACAGTAATACCAGTTATAGTAATACTCCCTAATTTGTTAAAAGAGAGAAATTCACTTTTTAAAGGGAATTATAAAAAAATGCTCCTTGCTTCAGCAATAAATGCGCTTAGAATGTATTTGTATTTGGTAGCATTTATATATACATCTATTGGGAATGCAGTGGTTTTAATTTATTCTTGGCCAATTCTGGTGAGTATTATCAGTGCTCTTGTTTACAAAGAAAAAATTAAAAAGGGACAGGTTTTTATATTAACAACAGCTTTTTTAGGCATGCTACTTGTTTGCTCTAACAAATCATTTAGTTTCGAAAGCAGGGACTTTATTGGTATGATAGCAGCCATATGCACAGCAATCAGCTATGCCGTAACTGTGGTGATTTTTAAATCAGAATCAAAGAATTTTAATAGTAATCAAATGATTTTTTATCAAAATTCGATGAGCGCCCTTGTATTTATTCCTTTTTTAATAAGCTTATCCGATGCCAAGTTAGAAGAAATGGGTATTGCTACGGTTTATGGTTTTGTAATTGGGGTTATTGTCTACAAGCTCTTCTTTTTTGGGTTGAAACATTTATCAGCTTCAGTAGCTTCGTCAATTATGTATTTGGAAGTAGTGAGTGCTATTATTTTAGGTTATTTTATATTTGACGAACGAATTGAATGGAATACAATTTTAGGAGGAGGATTGATTTTAATTAGCAGTTACTTTATTTCTAAAATGAGTAAAAAGCAAGAAGCAGAAACACTTAAAAAAGCTTGATGAAGCCCATCTGAAAACAATGAAATAGATATTCATACTGATGAAACTTCCAAAAGGAATGATAGCATGGTTTGATAAACTAAAAAATATTGTTTTTTATAAATTTAGGACAGCATGATTAGGTGGTAATATTTAGTTGTAAAAAGAAAATTTATGTTTGTTTTCTCTACAAGAATAACAGTAAGTTTGTTAGGAACCATAATGGCTTGATTTTGAGTCTGAAGTTCAAATATTTAAGTTTACATTCTTATGAAGAAAAATTCAATATTGAAATCAGTTTGTATGTTATTTATAGCAACATTTATTTGTAGTTGTTCCGGTAAAAAAGAACAACCAAATATTATTTTAATTGTAACAGATGATCAAGGTTATGGAGATATTTCAGCAAATGGAAGTCCAGATGTGGCAACACCAAACATGGATAAATTAAAATCTCAGAGTATCAGTCTTGAGGATTTTCAAGTAAGTCCAACTTGTGCTCCTACCAGATCTGCAATTATGACTGGTAGACATCCTTTTAAAAATGGGATTACACATACAATTTTGGAAAGAGAACGAATGGCATTAGGAATACCAACGTTGCCAGAAGTTTTGAAAAAAGGAGGATATACCAGTGGAATATTTGGAAAATGGCATTTAGGAGATGAAGAAGCATACCAACCAAATAGTCGTGGATTTGATGAAGTCTTTATCCATGGAGCAGGAGGTATCGGGCAAGCATATGCTGGATCTTGTGCAGATGTACCAGATAATAAATATTTTGACCCAACCATTAAACACAATGGAACCTTTGTAAAAACGAAAGGTTATTGCACGGATATTTTTTTTAGTCAAGCTTTGTCGTGGATTAAAAAAAAGGGGGATGAAAAAGAATCTTTTTTTGCATATATAGCAGCAAATGCACCACATGGACCTTTTATTGCTCCTGAACGGTACAAAGAAAAATTTAGAAAGCAGAACTACCCTGAAAAAGCACAAGGGTTTTACGGTATGATAGAAAATATTGATGACAACTTGGGTGTGCTAATGGAAAAATTAGACACTTGGGGAATGACAGATAATACGATTTTGATATTTATGTCGGACAATGGAAAAACATATGGTGGACAGAATAATGTTCATGGAAAAACCTACAATGCAGGTATGAAAGGTTTTAAAGGAAGTGCCCATGAAGGTGGAACTCGAGTTCCTTTTTTTATCAGATGGCCTAAGAAGTTTAAAGCAGGTGAAAAAATGGATGCGCTTATCAACCACTATGATATTTTACCAACATTAGCAGAAATTGCTGACGTAGATATTTCGGATATTGAAATATTAGATGGACAGAGTTTTTTACCCAACTTAAAGAATTCAAAAAAAGAAAATAAAGACCGTTATCGTTTTGTTCATGGAGGAAGATGGCCATTAAATCCTCTAAATGCATCAGGAGAAGAAGGTGGCAAACGATGGATAGGAACAAAAGAAAGTTCCAACCCTGACAATTCAAAATATAAAAATTGTGCTATTAGAAATAAACAATATCGATTTGTAAATAACAAAGAATTGTATGATATAAAGAAGGATCCGGGACAAACAAAAAACATTGCTAATGAACATCCTGAAGTTATTGCTGAAATGAGAAAAAAATATAATGAATGGTGGACAGAAGTAAAACCGTATATGGTAAATGAAAAGACTATTTTAGCAAAAGAAAAACCTTTTTGGAAAGCTTATTCAAAACAAAAGGAAACAATAGGCATTCAGAATTGGGAACAACCAAAACTAGATTAAAAAATGAACATAAGTATAAAATTTAAAGCAATCACAATATTGATGAAAATTGTTATTTATTTGATTACAAGTGGAGTGTTTTTCCTGCTAATGGAAGAACCAAATCTAAAAATAATATTCCCTATTTCAATTGCTGTTTCATTTATTTTGGCCCCTCGTTTTACTGAAGTTAAATTACAATCAGGAAAGAAAACACAAATGAAATGGATCTTTATGAAAAAAGTGATTTTTATTTAAATCAAAACAGTATGAAATAGAGATCAAAAGAAACTATATATTTTGATCTCTATTTTTATAAGAACTTAATCCCATCAGTGAGTTTAATTCTCCAATGCTTGCATCGAAATGATAAAGAGTTTTTCTTATTTGATACCTCGTATGCTTGCATCGAGGTAGTTGGTTTTATACATGTACCTCAACTAATTTAGATTGTTTTTTTCGTTTTAAAATGTTGTTTATTAGGTTCTTTTAAAAATGAGTATTGTTCTTTATATAAAAATAAATTTTATAGGATACAATCCTTAGAAATAGTAAAATTTAGAGATACCTACTTATATGTGTTTGTGTTTGGTGGATGAAATTGGCTTTTAAATTAAATATGAAATTATTAAGAATCTTTTATCGATTTGGATTTGCAATCCTTTATTTTTTTGACGAAAATTTGAAGGAAATAAAACTTTTAATTATCTAAGATTGTTTGGCCTATTTTTTAGGAGAATTAAGAAATTTCAATAAAAACATGTAAATATATAGTGTGTTTTAAATGAATTATAATATTTTTGAAGTCAAAATACTTGGGAAATTTACTTCGAGTCCAAGTGTCAATTACTCTTTTTTATAATTTTATTAAATACGATAATATGAATATTGTTATTGCGCCAGATTCATTTAAAGAATGTCTTACGGCTACAGAAGTAGCAAATAATGTTTCAAAAGGTATTTTAAAAGTACTGCCTGATGCAACTATTTGTTCAATCCCAATTTCCGATGGAGGAGAAGGTTTGTTAGAAAGTTTGGTACTGCCTTTTGATGGAACTTTACAATTGATAGAAGTAAAAGACCCGTTGCAAAGAACTATAAAATCGACCTATGGAATTTTAAAAGATGGTACAACCGCAGTTATTGAAATGGCAAAGGCATCAGGTTTAGAATTGCTAAAAGAACATGAAAAAAATCCATTAATTACATCCACTTACGGGACCGGTCAGTTAATCAAAGATGCATTAGATAAAGGCTGTACAAGATTTATTATCGGTTTGGGAGGTAGTGCAACCAATGACGGAGGAACAGGAATGTTAAGAGCATTGGGATTAAAATTTTTAAATAAAAAAGGAGAAGAACTTCGAGAAGGAGGAGGTGTTTTAAACGAATTATTCTCTATCGATATTTCGGGACTAGACAAGCGAATTGAAAACTGTGAAGTCACAGTTGCCTGTGATGTTTCCAATCCTTTGACTGGAAACAATGGAGCTTCTTTGGTTTATGGTGCTCAAAAAGGAGGAAATAATAGAGACTTAAAAGTATTGGATGAAAATCTGAAAAATTATGCAAATATTATAGAGGAAATGTTGCATGAAAATATAGGTACTATTCCTGGCGCTGGTGCAGCTGGTGGTACTGGTGCAGGTTTGTTGGCTTTTTTAAATGCAAAATTAGTCAATGGAATCGAATTGATTTTAGAAACATTGCAATTAGAAAAGTACATAAAAGAAGCAGATTTGGTGATTACCGGAGAAGGGAAAATAGACCAACAAACATTAAACGGAAAAACCATTGCTGGAATTGCAAAAATGTCAAAAAAACACAAGGTACCTGTTATTGTAATAACAGGAAAAATTGGGGAAGGAATTGATGAGATTTATGACAATGGAGTCAGTGCTATTTATTCAATTGTAAACCAGCCTATGGATTTGAGTGAAGCATTAAAAAATGCAGATATTTTAATTGAAAGCTGTTCTGAGAATATTATGAGAACCATAAAAACTTTTAGAAATAGCTAAGCATTATTTTATTTCAAGCTAAAAGTTTAAAAAGAGAATTGCAATTCAGATTGTAATTCTCTTTTTTGTTTTGCTATTATTTATTTAAAAAATAGAATACAGTCTGTTTTGGATATAATACAGATGGCAATGACGATTTAGAATTTACACTTTTGTTACTGTAATCTAAATCATAAATAAAATGAATTTTCCAAAAGCGAGTTTAAAGAATGTGATAATGTTGGGATGTTTTGATACGAAATCAGAAGATTTTAATTTTCTATACCAATGCTTATTGGAGGAAGAGGTGAATATTATAACAATAAACACAGGAGTGTTGGGTACAACAGAATTATTTCCAATAAATTTTGAAGCCACAGAGGTAGCGAATAAGATGGGGGGAGATTTATATGAACTGCAAAAAAATGGAGATCGAGGTCAAGCTATTGAAGTTATGGGGAAAGGAGCTGCTTTGATAATTACAGACTTATTAAGAAACCAAAATATTGATGGAGTAATTAGTATGGGAGGTGGAGGTGGTACTTATATAGCATTAGCGGCTATGCAAGTAGTACCATTTGGAATACCGAAAGTGTGCATAAGTACTTTGGCTACAAAAGATTTATCGGATTATATTGGCAGTAAAGATATCCTATTGGTTCCTAGTATTGTTGATGTAGCTGGACTAAATAAAATTAGTAAGGTCGTAATGAATTTGGCAACAGGAGCTTTATCTGGTATGCTAAATAAGAAGGGAAAAATAATAACAAAACAACAAAAGAGCATTGCAATCAGTGTTTTTGGAAATACCACAGTTTGTGTGGACAGATGTTCAGAAATATTAAAATCAAAGAACCTTGAAGTACTTGCTTTTCATACCGTGGGAGTAGGAGGAAAAACAATGGAATCGTTAATTGAAGAAAGATGTTTTGATGCTGTATTAGATATTACAACAACAGAAATAGCAGATGAATTGTGTGGAGGTATATGTTCAGCAGGTCCAAATAGGTTGACGCAAGCTTCACAACTGGGAATTCCACAAGTTGTTGTTCCAGGATGTTTGGATATGGTAAATTTTGGTCCCTTATCTTCGGTGCCTAAAAAGTATAAAAACAGACAATTATTTAGTTGGGCACCAGATGTCACTTTGATGAGAACGAATGCTGAGGAAAATGAAATATTAGGATTTCAGTTTGCGCAAAAATTAAATAAGTCTGTAGGAAAAGTAATTGTATTGTTACCACTTAAGGGAATTTCTAAAATAGGAGGAGAAGGAGATGTTTTTTACAATCCGAACTTAGATAAAATCTTATTTTCTTCCATTAAAAAGAACCTTAAGAATTCTATAAGTGTTATTGAAATTGATACAAATATTAATACCCCATTTTTTGCTGAGGAATCAATAAAACAACTTTCTAAATTGGTAGGCTTTTAATAAAAAAACAACAATAACATGACTATTATGGTTGAGTCTTGTCTATAAAAGTGTATTGTTTGATATAATACAGTTAAAAGAAGAAATGAAACAGATAGAAATTTTGAAATTTATGTTGCTATTTTGTTATCAAGTTAAGGAATAGTACAATTACAAATGCTTACATAAAATAAAAAGACAATGCCAAATAAATGGACCGGAAAGGGAAATCCTTATACAAAACAAGAAGTAAGAGATCGATTACAGGCAACTGTAAATCAGAACAAAGCAATTATTGCGGCAGGAGCCGGAACTGGAATTAGTGCTAAGTTTATTGAAAAAGGAGGAGCAGATCTGATTATTATTTACAATTCTGGTAGATTTAGAATGGCAGGTCATGGATCTACAGCAGGTTTAATGGCATATGGTGATGCCAATGCTGTAGCAATGGAAATAGGAGAGTTTGAAGTGTTGCCAGTTGTAGAAGAAGTACCTGTAATTTGCGGAGTTCATGGAAGTGACCCTCGAAGAAGAATGTGGCATTTTTTAGGACAGGTAAAAGATATGGGGTTCTCAGGAGTAAATAATTTCCCTACGCATTCCATAATCGATGGACATTTTAGAAGTGTATTAGAAGAAACAGGGATGGGATTTGAACATGAAGTGGAAATGGTACGGTTGGCAACTAAAATGGATTTATTTTCTGTTGTATATGTTGCAACACCAGAAGAGGCTTTGCAAATGGCAGATGTTGGTGCCGATGCCATTATAGCGCATGTGGGTACTACTGTTGGTGGATCAATTGGAGTTACGGGGGCATCTTGTTCTATGGATTTTGCTCTGGAGAGAACGCAATCTATCGTAGAAGCAGTAAAAAAATCAAATCCAGATACTTTTTTCTTGGCACATGGCGGACCAATTAATACCCCCGAAGATGTCCGTTATGTGTTGGAGAATACAGGTGTTCATGGATTTGTTGGAGCCTCATCCTTAGAAAGAATGGGAGTAGAACAGTCATTAACAAATCTAACAAAAGAATTCAAGGCATTAACATTGTCTAGAAAATAAGTATGCCTAAAAAATGGAAATTTGTCAAGGAAAAAGACATTCGTATTGAAAAAGTATTGGGGCGCAATCATTTTTGGCATTACAATCCAGAAATAAGCTCAGTTGGAGCTACCTTATTGGTAAAGGTAATAATGTCTAAAAATGAATTTCATAATTTTCATAGACACCCAGAAATGAATGAAATTCTTTATATTTTAAAAGGAACAGCAGAGCAATGGGTGGAAGATGAAAAACAAGTATTGAAAGCGGGCGATTCCGTTTATATAGATCCTAACGTAGTACATGCAACGTTTAATATAGGGGATGGTGAATTGGAGTTTTTAGCAATTTTGGCTCCCGCCACTGGATGGGAGTTAGGAACTATCGATGAATATATGAATCTTCCTTATTCAGAATATCGCTAAATTTAAGAGATTATAAAAATGTATTTGTAAGCATCATATTTATAAAGAAATTCAATTACAAAACACACTTTGATATTGCTGAAGTACTTTATTAAAGTGTTTTAAGGGGGGAGTTCAATATGCAAATAGAAAACTCCCTTCTATTTAAATTTTACGGAATATAAAATTACAGTATTTATAAAATAATTAATCCATACCAAATGAAAAACTTAAGTAGCAATGTATCGTTATTATTGGTTTTGTTGTTTTTGTCAGCAGCATGTTCAAAACAAAAAGAAGCATTACCAAAACTTACTTATACAGGAGAAGAACCAAAAGTTCAAAACGCATTAAGTCCAGAAGATTCTAGAAAACACATACAGTTACCAGAGGGGTTTAAAGCTGTTTTGTTTGCGGCTGAACCCAATATTATAAATCCTATTGCATTTACATGGGATGAAAAAGGAAGGTTATGGGTGGTACAATCCCAAGATTATCCACATGGATTAAATAATGACGTTGGAGGAGATAGGATTACAATTTGTGAAGATACAAATGGAGATGGCAAAGCAGATAAATTTATAGATTTTGCTAAAGAACAAAGTCTTTCAACTGGAATTGTAAAAGTGAAAGGTGGAATTATT